>ERZ827108.106-NODE-106-length-135811-cov-6.832140_pt1 | contig 135811 bp, 156 predicted proteins | sample MGYA00519921_ERZ827108 | MGnify/ENA primary metagenome ERZ827108 (study PRJEB31778, sample SAMEA3449258) | human gut metagenome | biome: human gut; feature: human-associated habitat; material: faeces | place: United Kingdom | collected 2010/2012 ... | reverse complement strand
TCTAGTTAAAGTAATTAAAGAATCCTTTTTTGGTTTTTGATTTTTAGCCATAGTATCCACCTCTTTAAGAAAAGTATATAATATTTTAAAGAAGTGATAGATTATACTCCTCGGTTTAAAGTGAGAATAACGGAGTTAAATCAAAAGATGTGTCAGATGGTTAATTAAGAAATATTATGGAAATCATTGATAAGTATGATGAACAATATGTGTTTTCAAGAAAGTTTTTAAAATCAATAGAAAAAGAATTCAATGTAACTCTATCTATGGACGAAAGTGCTTTTATAACTTTGGTTTTAACTCTTCAAGAAAATGAAAAACTAAAAAAGCGAAATGTTGTTACATTAATTGCAATGCATGGAAGTAAAACAGCACAGTCAATAGTAGAGGTTGTCAAACTTCTTATGCCGGTACAAAATATCGAAGCTTTTGATTTATCATTAGAAGATGACCCAAAAGAATCTTATGAGCAGTTAAAAAACAAGATTATTGAAATAAATCAAGGAAGAGGAATATTAGCTTTATATGATATGGGCTCTATTCAAGTCATGTTGGATTCAATCATGGAAGAAACAAAAATAAATATCAGATCAATAGAAGTTCCTATTCCATTACTTGCGATGTCTGCTTGTAAGCAAGCTGAAGAAGGAAAGAATGTAGATGATATTTATGATCATTTAGTTAGTGAATATTCTGATAAATCATATTCAAGGATGAGTAACAAAGATGTCATTATTGCATTATCGTCAGCTAATGAAAATAACAGTGAAAGTATTAAAAGATATCTACAGACTTTAGAAGATTACAGAGATTATCAAATATTATCATTTAATATTTCTGATAAGCACAGTTTGATTAATAGAATCAATGAAATAAAACTTAAAGGTAAGGTTATTGGGATTGTAGGAACTTATAATCCTGATATCTTCAATATAAAATTTGTGGATTATCAACATTTACCTAAAGTTTATACAATACATGAATTATTTGCAGAGGGCGATGATGATTTTGATGTCATTGAATATTTAACAGAACAGTTTGAAATGTTCAATTATGATGATCTTCAAAAATCATTATTACCATTTGTAAAGAAACTAGAAGAAATATTTGAAGAACCATTTACAGAAGATACAAGGTTAGGAATGCTTATTCATATGGGATGCTTAATTGATAGATTGACTAAAAAACAAGCATCTTCGGTCAATTTTAATTTGGATAGTATAAGAACAAAGTATCATGATGAATTTACAATGGTTTCTGAAGCCTCTAAGAAACTTGAATCAACGTTTAATGTTACCTTTAGTGACAGTGACAAAGCAACAATTATAGAAATTATTATTAATAACAAAAGGAGAAATTAATTATGACAAAAGAAGAAGCAACAATGATTGGGTTTGAAATTGTAGCATACTCAGGAGACGCAAGAAGTAAATTATTGTTAGCTGTAGAAAAGGCTAAACAAAAAAATTTTGATGAATGTGAAAAATTGATTGCGGAAGCAAATGAATGCTTAAATGATGCACATAAATCACAAACTGAATTATTACAACAAGAAGCACGTGGTAATCAAATAGAAATTGGATTTATTACAGTTCATGCTCAAGATCATTTGATGACAACAATTTTATTAAAAGATATTATTAACAATTTATTAGATATTTATAGATAATGAGGTAAAAAAAGATGGATGCGTTGATTGGAAAAATCGAGAAGGCTAAGCCTTTCTTTGAAAAAGTTTCTAGAAATAAGTATTTAAAAGCAATCCGTGATGGATTCATGTCAGCTATGCCAGTAGTACTATTCTCAAGTATCTTTATGTTACTTGCTTATGTACCAAACATTTTTGGATTCTATTGGCCTAGTGATATCGAAGCAATGATTTTAAAACCATATAACTATTCAATGGGGTTATTAGCAGTGCTTGTAGCTGGGACAACAGCAAAAAACTTATGTGACAGTTTAAACAGAGATATGCCAGTTAATAGACAAATCAATAATATTTCAACTCTTATGGCAGGTATTGTAGGTTTCTTAGTTGTAGGTGTTGATTCTATTAAAGGTGGATTCTCAAGTGGATACATGGGATCTAAAGGATTATTAACAGCCTTTTTAGTAGCATTCTTTGTATGTAATGTGTACAAATTCTGTGTTAAAAGAAATATTACAATTCATATGCCAGAAGAAGTACCACCAAATATTTCACAAACATTTGCAGATGTTATTCCTTTCGGAGTTTCAATCTTATTATTAGCATTATTTGATATAGTATTTAGAAATTTTGCAGGTATGTGTTTTGCTGAATCAGTTATTGAATTCTTCAAACCTTTATTTACTGCAGCAGATGGATATTTAGGATTAGCTATTATTTATGGAGCTATGTCATTGTTCTGGTTCGTAGGTATTCAAGGGCCATCGATTGTAGAACCAGCAGTATCAGCAATTTATTATGTAAATATTGCTAACAACTTAGAATTATTCCAAGCTGGAAAACATGCAGCTAACATTTTAACACCTGGTTGTCAACAATTCGTAGCTACATTAGGTGGTACAGGGGCAACTCTTGTTGTAACATTGATGTTTGCTTTCATGGCAAAATCTAAAGAATTAAGAGCAGTAGGTAAAGCAAGTTCGATTCCAGTATTATTCGGAGTTAATGAACCAATCTTATTTGGTGCACCATTGATCTTAAATCCAATATTCTTTATTCCATTTATTGTTGCACCAATCTTAAACGTATGGATGTTCAAAGCATTTGTAGATATTTTAGGAATGAACAGTTTCATGTATATTCTTCCTTGGACAACACCAGCACCACTTGGTATTGTATTAGGATGTGGAATTACATTATTATCAATATTATTTGCAGTATTAGTTTTAGTTGTAGATTTCGTTGTTTATTATCCATTCTTCAAAGTTTATGATAAACAAAAATGTGAAGAAGAAGATGAAAAAGGTGGATATGTTAAAGAAGAAGATGAAGATGTTGAAGTTTCATCTGATGTAGTTAATGAAAAACGTGTATTAGTATTATGCGCTGGTGGTGGTACTAGTGGATTATTAGCTAATGCATTAGCTAAAGGTGCTGATGAACAAGGTATTTCAATTATTACTGCCGCAGGTTCTTACGGCGCACACTATGATATGTTAAAAGACTATGATTTAGTAGTTCTAGCTCCTCAAGTAGCAAACTACTATGAAGATTTAAAGAAAGATACAGATCGTATTGGAATTAAATGTGTTGCTTGTGAAGGTAAAAAATATATTGAATTAACTCGTAATCCTCAAAAAGCATTACAATTTGTATTCTCGATTTTAGATGGAGAAGAATAGAATTTAATAATAACCATTAGGTCTAATCCTAATGGTTATTCAATATTGTTAAGTTAAGGAGAAAATTATGAAATTTAGTAAAGATTTTGTATTTGGTGGAGCAACAGCTGCTTATCAATGTGAAGGTAGTACTAGAGAATATGGTAAAGGAAAAGTAGCATGGGATGATTATTTAGCTAAACAAGGTAGATTCTCAGCTGATCCTGCTAGTGATTTCTACCATAAATATCCTGTGGATTTAAAATTATGTAATGATTTTGGAATTGAAGGTATTAGAATTTCTATTGCATGGTCAAGAATTTTTCCTGAAGGAAAAGGAAGAATCAATCAAGAAGGTGTAAACTTCTATCATAGAGTATTTCAAGAATGTCATAAAAATGGTGTAGAACCTTATGTAACTTTACATCACTTTGACACTCCTGATGCTTTACATAGTCAAGGGGACTTCTTATCAAGAGAAACAATTGATGCTTTTGAAGAGTATGCAAAATTCTGTTTTGAAGAATATAAAGATGAAGTAACTTATTGGTTCACATTCAATGAAGTATGGCCAATTGCTACAAATCAATATATTGAAGGAACATTCCCACCATGTATCACTTATGATATTACAAAAGCGGTTAAATCAATGCATGGTATGATGGTTGCACATGCTAAAGCAGTTTGTGCTTATAAAGAAAAAGGTTACAAAGGTAAAATTGGAATCATTCATTCATTAGAAACTAAATATCCTTTAAATGAAAATGATCCAAAAGATGTATATGCGGCAAAAAAAGAAGATGTGTTAGCTAATCAATTCTTATTGGATGCAACTTTCTTAGGGTACTATACAGATGAAACAATTAAAATTATCAATGAATTAGTTCATATTAACAATGGAACATTTGAATATGATCCAGCAGATATTGAAATCATGAAAAAAGCAGCAAAAGATAATGATTATTTAGGAATGAACCATTATCAAAGTCACTTTATTAAAGCTTACGAAGGCGAAAATGAAATTCATCACAATGGTACAGGAGAAAAAGGTACTAAAAAATTCAAATTAAAAGGTGTAGGAGAAAGAGTATTTAAAGAAGGTATTCCTACAACTGACTGGGATTGGTTAATTTATCCTGAAGGTATGTATGATATGATTATGAGAATTAAAAATCAATATCCAAACTATAAAGCAATCTATATTACTGAAAATGGTATGGGATATAAAGATCATTTTGATAATGGTAATATCGATGATTCTCCAAGAATTGATTACATTAAACAACATTTACAATGGTTATTAAAATCAATTGAAGATGGTGCGAATGTAAAAGGATATTTTGTTTGGTCATTAATGGATGTATTCTCATGGTCAAATGGTTATAATAAGAGATATGGATTATTCTATGTTGATTATGATACTCAAGAAAGATATCCTAAAAAATCAGCATATTGGTATAAAAAAGTAATTGAAACAAGAGAGGTATAATTATGGATTATAAAGGAGTCATCTTTGATTTTAATGGTACATTATTTTTTGATAATGATAAACATGTTAAAGCGTGGGGTGCTATTTCACAATTATTAAGAAATAAAGGTATAACAGATGAAGAACTCCATGAACACTTTAATGGAGTACCTAATAAACAAATCATTCAGTATATGTTAGGTGATAAATGCACAGAGGATGATATTGTTAAATATTCTTCATTAAAAGAAGAATACTATAGAAAATTTTGTAAAGAAGATACTGAAAATTTTCATTTGGTTAAAGGATCAGAAGAATACTTTGATTTGCTAACAGAAAACAAAGTACCATTTACAATTGCAAGTGCATCAATTAAAGAAAATATTGATTTCTTTGTAGAATCATTTAATCTAGATAAATGGATTGAACCATCTGATATTGTTTATGATGATGGTACTTATGAAAATAAGATAGCAATGTTTAAAAAAGCAGCAGATGTTATTAAGACTGATATTAAAGATTGCTTGATTATTGAAGATTCATTAAGTGGTATTCAAAATGCTTATAACTCTGGTTGCAATAAGATTATCGTTATTGATTCAGCAAATAAGAAAGATGAATATGAAAAATTACCGGGTGTTAAAAAGGTAATTGATGATTTTACTCAAATTTAATTTATATGTAGCATTTTATTTAATAAAATAGTTTCTTAAAGTCTAAAATGTCATGATTAAAAAATGCTATTTATAAATATATAAAGTGTTTTATGTCATTTCTTTAAACCCAACCCTCTTAATAACCTAATGTGTTTATTATGTAAGATTAAAACACTTTAAAAAAATATGGTATATAAACCATATTTTTTTATTTGTTTTTTGCTTTTTTCTCATTTGAAAGAGTAACAAGAAAATGTTCAACTGTTGAATTTAGATTATTGTGCATATTTACATATTTTATTAGATTTGAATTATATAAATTTTCAGGTATTTCTAATAATGTAAATATTATTTTTCTATACATTAAACTAATTTTTGCAATATAAATCCAAGCTTCACTGCCATTTAAATAATATCCGTGTTGATTTTTTTTGATATGCATAATTCTAACACGTGTCCTTACGAGTGTTTCTAGAAATTCATCCTTATATGAGGTTATTTCTTTTTCAAATATTTCTTTTCCGTATGTAGAAATTAAGTTATCCAAACATTTTTTTAATGTTATTCTTTCTTTTCTTGAAAACGGTTTGAATGCTTCTATTTGTTCTTGAAGTATTTCTATCAATGGTTCCGCTGTTTCAATTATAAATGAACATTTTATATCCACTGGCATAGTGCTATTGCTTAATACATAAAGGTATACTTGATGAACAATGTCTAAGCTTTCCAATAACTGTTCCCATTTTCCAAATACTTCAGGAGTTAATACTCTTTCGAATTCAATCAATTGATTATTTCTGTTTAAAACAAAGTCTGCTGATTCAAAGTAAGACAAGCGCGTGGATTTTAAATTAATTCCACAAAGATCTAACTTATGATCAGGATAGATAATTGAGTTTGTGAATTTCAGTGAAGTGATAGGAATGAAAAAACCATCAAACATCATTAATAGACGTTCAATCTTTGTTAAAATTGCATTTAAACTAAAGACTGTTACTTCTTCAGAAGATTCTATTTTAATAGTTCTTGATATGCATTGATCAATATGGATATAGTAGTTAACTGTTTCTTTTTTTATACATATTGTTTTTGAAACAGGACCATAAAGTACAATTTTATTTGAAGAATATGTTGCTAAAAGTGTTTTACAAGTTAGTTGCTCTGTCATATTTTCCTCCTTTTATCTCTAAGTAAAACATGTTTTCTATTTTAAGTATAAAACATTAAATTTTTTATTGAAATAGATATATGATAATGGACCTTATAAATAATTTAAAGTCGATATATGTTCTTATTCTATTATAATTAAATAAGTCAATTAATTTGATTGATTTTATTTGGATTTTATTTGGAAATATAATATTTATATATTTTTTATGTATTTAATGCTATAATTTATAGTATAAAAGGATTGTGACTTTTAGTAGGCAAAACCGATAATTAAATGGATCTCATTCCATATTAATTGTTGGTTTTTTTATTTCTTATTAATAGATGCTCTTAAGAAAGGAGGATAAAAGGGAACATCTATTTTTAATAAATTTTTGTTGTTAGAGAAGAATAGTAGTTTATAAAACATAAATATTTTAAGAAAGAAGGATAGATTATGAAAAAAATATATAAATTATTGATTTGTGTTTTAGTTTTAACTATGTTTACAGGTTGCTCTAAGGCTACTTCAAAAAGAAATGCAAAAGAAATTATTGAAGATATGATTTTATATTATGGGACTTATGAGTCAAAATCAAAAGATAAAGTAAATGATCTAATGGAAGAATTAGAAGATGTTGACTCTTCAAAAGCAAAGCAATGGGATGAAATTATGAAGTATTGGCAAACAAATCATGAAAAACTTGAGATTAATAATGATATATTGCCTGATGGATTAGATAATAGTAATAAATTATGCATTGTTGTTTTAGGATATCAACTTAATGATGATGGTACTATGCAAGATGAACTTATTGGACGTTTGAAAGTTGCATTAGATAGCGCAAACAAATATCCTAATGCATATGTTGCATGTACTGGTGGAGGAACTGCAAAAAACAATTCTAATGTAACTGAAGCAGATCAAATGGCACAATGGCTTATTGATAATGGATTGAACAAAGATAGATTGATTATTGAAAATAAATCATCATCAACTGTTGAAAATGCTAAATTTACATATAACATTCTTAGAAAAAAATACCAAGATATTGATAAAATTGCTATTGTAACTAGTGATTATCATATAGAAAGAGGTTCGTTATTGTATAAGGCACAATTAGTTTTATCTGCTGCTAAAAATAATGACAAATCTATACAAATAGTTTCAAATGCTGCTTATCAAGCACATAAGGATAGCGAACCATTTTTATGGCAAGCTGGTGGCTTATGTGAAATATTAGGTGATGTTAAACTTGCTAATAAGATTTATGATGAAAAATATACGAAGCCAAAACTTTAAAAGATATGTTAGTTTTTATAAAGTCAATATAGGAATATTATCTTTTATATTTATTTAATGAAAAATAATTTATAATCATACTTTTTTACCCTATATTGTACTTTGTTCCATTTCTATTTTTAAGGGTTAATTTATAATATAGTCAGGAGGAATGAAGAATGGAAATGAAAAATGAATGGGTCAAAGATCCTAAAATTTTTAATGTCAATCGTTTAAGTGCAACAGCATCGATTCATAGATATGCAAGCACTAAAGAATTACAAGAAAAACAAAGCAGTTTCAATTATTCATTAAATGGGAGTTGGAAGTTTCATTATGCAACAGGATTTAATCAATTAATACCAGAGTTTTCTGATAAAGATTACTGTGTAGATAACTGGGATGAAATCAAAGTACCTGGTCATATTCAATTACAAGGATATGGTAAACCAATGTATGTCAATCAAATCTATCCTTGGTCAGGGACACAACAAATCATTCCTGGAGAAATTCCTGATAAAAATCCAATTGGAAGTTATGTCACTTATTTTAACAGTTCAGTAATCAAAGATAATGTTGATACTTATATTACTTTCCATGGTGTTGAATCAGCCATGGCTTTATGGGTCAATGGAACATTTGTTGGCTACAGTGAAGACAGTTTTACACCTTCAAGTTTTAATATTACTGATTTGATTGTTAATGGAGAAAATAAGATTGCTGTCAATGTTTATCGTTTCAGCAGTGGAAGTTGGTTAGAAGATCAAGATTTCTGGCGCTTTTCAGGTATCTTTAGAGATGTTGAACTTCAAATGGTACCACACGTTCATTTAAAAGATATCAAGATTTTGACACATTTAAATGAAAATTATAATCATGCAACTGTTGAAGTAACGCCAATGATTGTAAAAAAAGATGCCAAATTTAAGGCAGTCTATACTTTAAAATATAAAGATGAAGTCGTTGGACAAGAAGAAAGACATGATTGTTTCAGTTCTCTAGAATTTGAATTAGATAATCCACATTTATGGTCAGCAGAAAAACCAAATCTTTATCAGTTACATGTAGAAATCATGGATGAAAATGGTTTAATTGAATGCAGTCAACATAATGTAGGTGTCAGAGAATTTAAACTTATTGATGGTATCATGTGTATCAATGGAAAGAGAATTGTTTTCCATGGTGTCAACCGTCATGAATTTTCAGCTAAGACAGGAAGAACGGTTTCTTATGAAGATACCAAAAAAGACATCTTAAATATGAAGGCCAATAATATCAATGCATTGCGTACATGTCATTATCCAAATCAAACATTTGTTTATGATTTATGCGATGAATATGGTCTTTATGTCATTGATGAAGTCAATCTTGAAACACATGGAACTTGGAGTGAGCTTTTTGATAAAGCCCATATCTTACCAGATGATAAACCAGAATGGCTAGATATTATCTTAGACCGTGCTAATTCCATGTATGAAAGAGATAAAAACCATCCTTCGATTATTATCTGGTCTTTAGGAAATGAATCTTATGGTGGTAAAAATCTTTATGAAATGTCTAAGTTTATGAAACAAAAAGATACTTCTCGTTTGATTCATTATGAAGGACTTTCCCATGATCGTCGTTATAATGAAACAAGTGATATTGAAAGTCAAATGTACACTTTTGCAGTTGATGTTGAAAAATATTTAAAAGAACATCAAGATAAACCATTTATCCTATGCGAATATGCGCATTCCATGGGAAACAGTAATGGAGCATTATTCAAATATATTGATTTAGAAAAGAAATATCCATTGTATCAAGGTGGATTCATCTGGGATTACATCGATCAAGCATTATATCATGATGGTAAGTTATGTTATGGTGGTGATTTTGGTGAAAGACCAAGTGATTATGATTTCTGTGGAAATGGTATTGTTTTTGCGGACCGTACAAATACACCAAAGATGCAAGAAGTCAAATACTGCTATCAATATGTAGATTTTAAAATTAATGAAAATGATATTCATATCAGCAATAATTATCTGTTTACTGATTTGAATGAATATCAACTACAAATGGATCTTTTATGCAATGGTAATGTTGTTCAAACCAAAACAATGACAGTAGATTGTAAACCGTTGTCATCAGTTATTGTAGAAAATCCATTTAAAGTAAATGATCAAGACCAAGAATGTGCAGTAACAGTTTATTTGAAGAAAAATAATGAAGTCTGTGCACAACAACAATATATCTATGAAGTTAAAAATAAAACACATAACATTCATACAACAAAACACGTAGATATCGTTGAAGACTACTTGAATGTAGGTGTTGTTGGAAAAGATTTCAACGTCATTTTCTCGAAACAAAAAGGATTGGTATCTTATAGATATCATCAACAAGAATACATCAGAGTACCAGTCAGACCAAATTTCTTTAGAGCATCTACAAACAATGATGTTGAAAATAAATATGGTTATCGCTATAGCAAATGGTTAACTGCAAGTCTATATGCAAAATGTGAGTTTGTTGGTGTTTCAAAAGGAGACTGTTCTTGCAAGATTGAATATGCTTATGATTTGCCAAATCTACAAGAAGAAAAAGTTCATTTAGTTTATGAAGTCTATGGTGATGGTAAGATCATTGTAGACATGACTTATCAACCAGTAGCATCTGAAATTGAAATGCCGGTATTTGGACTTATCTTCCAATTATATAAGGATATGGAAGAAGTAAATTATTATGGATTTGGTCCAGAAGAAAACTATATCGATCGAAACAAAGGGGCACTTCTTGGAAAATATGCTTATCAAGTAACTGATAATTTAACACCTTATTTATATCCACAAGAATGTGGTAACAGAACTCATGTAAGAGAATTATCAGTTGCAGGTGAAAATACAAAGCTAGCAGTCAAAGGTGAAGATTTTGAATTTACAGCTTTACACTATACACCTTATGAATTAGAAAATGCCCGACATAAAGATGAACTTCCAAATGTTTATCAAACTGTTTTATGTATCAATGAAAAACAAATGGGTGTTGCCGGTGATGATACATGGGGTGCTAAGACACATGATGAATTCTTATTAGATAAAGAAAAACATCATTTACGTTTTAGTTTTAAAGGTAAGTTATAATGAGATTTATATTTGTAAGACACGGAAAGACACATTTCAATGAAATCAATCTGACACAGGGTTGGTGTGATTCTCCTTTGTCAAAAGTAGGAATCAGACAAGTTGAAAGTATTTCAAAGCAGCTAGAACAATACCAAATAGATAAGGCCTACACATCTCCATTGGGTAGGGCAGTACAAACGGCAAATATTATTCTAAGTAAAAAGGAAATTGAGCCAATTTATGAAGAACGCTTCAAAGAAGTTAATTTTGGAATACTTGAAGGAATATCCACAGAACTTGTAAGAAAACTCAATATTGAATCACCAAACTGGTTAGAAGACATGGATATGGATTACAGACCTTATGAAGGAGAAGATATTCATGATGTTATTTTAAAACATCATGAAGCTCTTCAAGACATCATTGAGGATTGTAATGATAATGAAACAGTTTTAATTGTAGGGCACGGCTGTTCTCTATACGGCTTTCTTAAATCGCTATTTTTTAAAGAACAATTTCTCGAATTCCCAAATAACGCTACTGCAATGATTGTTAATTATTCAAATGAAAATTTCTCGCTCGAACAAATTTTAAATCCTATTATATAAAAATAAACAGGTTTGCTGCAATTAAAGTGAACCTGTTTATTTATTTATAAAGTTTCAGAATATTTGATACAAATTAAATCAGAAATAAGTTGTAAAGGATAAGGATGACTTGCATAACCGCCTTTACTATTATAGCGAATGTAAAAATCGATAAATGGATATTCAATTGACTGATCAGAAGTAATCATACATATTTTTGGTTTCTTCTTATTGCTTTTAAAAGGTTTGGCTCTTGGAAAAATACGATCAAAATAAGTTCCTGATTCTGAAAAAATAATAATAAGATTATTTTCATCAGCGTCAGCGATATAGTCAGCCTGATCTTTGGTATTAAAACAAGAAAAGATGAGTTTTCCACTTGTTTGTAGATCAAACTGCAAATTACAGGCAATACTTTCAGATTGCATATAGCCAAAAGCTGCTATTTTCTGATAAGAACTGATTTCTTGAACAAGGGTATCTATTTGGTTTTCAACATCATTTTCCAAGAAGTAATTTAAATTAGAAATAACATTTTTTACATATGATTGAACCATTGATGATGATTCATATTTTTCATAGTCAAACTTTCTTTTTAAGCGAGCAGCCTCAACTGAAAACTTTGCAATTTGATTTTTTAATGCATTAAAATCTTTTAGTCCAATATCACGACAAAAGCGCGAAATACTAGAATTTGACACATAACAAGCCTGAGCTAGATCTGTGAGAGAGCATTCTTCTAAATCGCGCATATTTTCTATCATATATTTAGCTATTTTATAGTTATTTGAACCTTTTGGTTCATCATTAAGTGTTGATAAAAGTATAATTATTAGGTTAAACATGGAGAATCTCCTTTATGTATATTTTAAATAATTATACCATAGTTAATTATTGTTTAACAACAATAGTTTTTGCTACTTTATCGTGAAAAGATTGTGTATTTGCTTGGAAATAAGCATAGATAATTGAACCGATAGTTAAAGCATAGGCAATATATTTTAAAGGATCAACGATCATTGAAAGTTTAAATAATGGAAGCATTTTTCTAAGATAAGTTGGGATGATAATCATTCCTCCTTCAAGTAATGATGCTCCAAGAAGTTCTCTTAACATCATATCTTTTAAATTGACTGATTCATTATTTTCTTTAACGATTTTAATCTTACATATCTTTTTACCAAGTGTTTGTCCTTTAAAAAGATATGTTGGAATAAATACATAGTAAATAATTCCAATCAAAATGCCATAAAGGCCTAAAGCAAGACCTATAGAAAAATCATAGTGTGTCAGGTCAAACATATAAGGTTTCAAGTAGTCATTTCCTCTTAAATAAAATGTAATAGGGATAACAGCCAACATGTTGGTAAGATACCAATCGATGATCATAGCTACAAATCTTCTAACACGTGTTTCGACAATATCCATATTATTTCTGGCTTTGTCGCATTTTCTATTTTTTCTTTTGTTTTTTTTCATAAGTAGTCCTCCAAGTTAGAAAAATTATAACAAATGAACAGCTTATTTACTTTTGGTTTTCCAAAAGGTAGAAATCATTTCCAAATATTGGAAATAAAAAAAGAAAGCCGTAGCTTTCTATAAAGATCCTATAATCTTTTGTAATCATCCATATTTAATAAAGATGCAGCATCTTTATCACAAATAACAGTGAAGTTAGGATGTAGTTTTAAAACAGTTGCTGGTAATTCATCTGAAATAGGTGAATCTAACACTTGTTTTAAAATTTGAGCTTTTTCTTTACCAGTAACAATCATTACAAGATGTTTAACTCTCATTAAACTTTTTGGTCCCATTGATAAAGTGATAGGTAAATGATCTCTTGCTGGATATGTTGGGTTAGCAGCATTTTTTGTTTTACGATCCATTGGATAAGTATAACTATCCATAGGAGTACATCTTGGGCAGTTGCTACAGAAATGTCCATCCCAACCAAGACCAATTAACATAACATCAATACCACCAGCATCTCTGATTTCTTGATCATAAGTTTCCCAATTTTCCATTGTTGTTGTATGGATTCTTTCATCAGGAATATTTGCATCTTTAAAGAATAGTTCTTGCATTTCTTCCCAGTTTGGACCATGTGGTTTATCTTGGTAAGGTGCTTCATCAAAAAGATAATATTGAATATCTTTAAATTTTTCTTGATCTTTAACATAAGGAACCATCATCTTATAAAGATTGATAGGAGAGCGTCCAGCAGTTAAAGAGATGTTGACTCTTTTATCTTGCATCATCGCTCCAAGTAAAATGTGCATTGCACTTTCGCTCATTTTTTGTTCATTTTCTTCAATGATTAACTTCATAATATATCCTCCTGTTTTATAAGAAGATATAACTCACACACAATTTCATTATAAAAAATAAAAGGGGCGTGTCAATATAAAAAAATAACTGCAAATAAAAAAAATAAAACAATTTATTTCCACGATTTGGAAAAGATTTCAAGCAATTGGAAAGGCATTTTTTATTGTGGAAATCAAAGGTATTTGAAAGGGCTACAGTTATATAATTTCACTGTAGCAAGAAGGGAGGAAACTTTCATGAATTTCATGGAAAAATTTAATGAACTTGCAAACCGTACACTTGTACCAATTGCTAACAAATTAGGGAATCAAAGACATTTAGCTGCTATTCGTGATGGAATGGTAGTAGCAATTCCGTTATCTATTTTAGGAGGGGTATGTTTAATTATTTCAACACCACCTTTTAAACCAGAAACACTTCCAAATTGGGGATTTATTACTGATATGTTAAATGGTTGGTATAATTGGGCGCAAGCCAACAAAGCAATGTTGCAATTGCCTTATAATATGACAATGGCATTAATGGGATTATTTATTGCATTTGCGATTGCTTATCATTTAGCAGAAGAATACGAAATGCCAAAATTAAATTCAGCAATCGTATCTACTGCAGTATTTTTAATTGTATCTGCACCAACAACTTCAGCAGTAGCATCAAATCTTATTGTTGATGGAAAAAGTGCAACAGACTTATTAGCTTTAGCTGGTAATTACATACCAACGACCTATTTAGATGCCAAAGGTATCTTTACAGCAATATTGGTTGCTATAGGTTGTGTGGAAATTATGCATTTTATGTTTAAAAAAGACATTCGTATTAAAATGCCTGAAGGTGTTCCACCAGCAATCAGTTCATCTTTTGATGCAATCTTACCATTATTTATTTGTGTAATCATTTTTTATGGTCTTTCTTTAGTTGTACAAAACTTTAGCGGACAACTTTTACCAAATATGATCATGACAGTTTTAGCACCTGCAATTTCAGGACTTGATTCATTAGTTGGTATTTGTTTAATTACCATGATTGCTCAAGTATTCTGGTTCTTTGGATTACATGGAGCAAGTATTACTCAACCAATCCGTTTACCATTTATGCAAATGTATTTAATTGCTAATATTTCAGCATTCTCTGCTGGACAACCAATCGTACATTTCTTTACTCAACCATTCTGGTCATATGTTATTACACTTGGTGGTGGTGGAGCTACAATGGGACTTTGTATCTTGTTGTTGAGATCTAAATCAGCAGAATTAAAGACATTAGGAAAATTATCAATTGGACCTGCAATCTTTAATATCAATGAACCGATTATCTTTGGTTTACCAATGGTTTTAAATCCATTAATGATGATTCCATTTATCTTTGTACCAGTAATCAATTCAATTATTGCTTATGGCTTAATGGCCTTCCATATTGTAGGAAAAGGAATTATTGAAACACCATGGACAACACCAGCGCCACTTGGAGCCGCACTTGGATGTATGGATTTCAAAGCAGCAATCATGGTTATTTGTTTAATTATTTTAGACATGGTTTTATACTATCCATTCTTTAAATTATTAGAAAAACAAAAATTAGAAGAAGAAAATTCAGTACAAACAAATTAAAAAAAGAAGATAAACTCACACATAAATCTTTTAAAAATTGAATAACTTAGGTTAGCTCTAGTGATCATCAAGGTCATTAGAGCTTTTTTTTATAAAATTTAAAGTTCGACAGTTGTTTCTCTCGGTTTATGAAGAAGGGAGGGATAATATGTCAACTAAAGTTAGGGTAAACCTGAGAGAAATGTATCCTAAATATTATAATCAAGATTGCTTTGTTGAAGTTGATCAGGATGTTTATGAGACAATGAATAAATATGATCATATTGATGCAGCATATAAAAGAAAATTAGATTATCATAAGGGATATTTTTCGTTAGATCGAAGTCCATTTTTAGAATTAGAAAAAGAAGGCTTTGATGTTAACGAAAACATATTGTTGAAAGAATTGATAAGTTTTATTGAGTTAACAATTAAAGATTTACCAGTCAAAGAAAAAGAACGTATTTTAAAAAAATATGTTCAATGTAAGACTCTAGAATCAATTGCTATTGAAGAAAACTGTAGTATACCTGCGGTTTACTATTCTATTAAAATAGCACTGGAAAAAATTAAAGAAGTTCTAATTAAAAACGGTTATGACATTAATGATTAATTTAAATATCGTAACTTAAAAATGTTTTATAAATCTCATTATTTTAAGGAGATTTAAGACTGTTGACAAATATGAAGTTGACAGTCTTTTTTAAATTATTTTATTAATAAAAACAAGCTCTTAACACTTCACATCATTTGTGCACATTGCACAAATACTAATGATTTATTTAGGATGCTTGTCTCTACTCAATTCGTTATATTTCATTATAATAATAATTGTAATAAAAATTAACATGTAAAAGAATGAGATAACCCATATATATTTATATCTCATATATTTACATTTTAAGTAATAGTTTCCCAAGATATTAATTTTTTTATTACACGAATTCCCTATAAAAATAAAGAAGATCATTCCCCTTAAATGATCTTTTTTATTTGTTTATAATTGTTATTAAAAATAGTTATAACATTAATGATTAATTCAAAGATCATAACTTAAAAATGCTTTATTGAATCTCCTTATATTTAAGGAGATTTTTTTAACATATTTATGCGAGTTGAACACTAAATAGTATTGTAATTATATGAAAGGAGTATGCAATGATAAAAAAATCAGTAGGGGTGAAATATATGTAGCCGACTTAAATCCGTATCAAGGTTCTGAACAAAGTGGGATAAGACCTGTAGTTATTTTACAAAATGATGCAGGAAATTATTTTAGTAGCACTACTATAGTTGCATTACTGACATCTCACGTAGGGAAAAAAGAAAATTTACCAACACATGTCTTTATTAACAGCCGAGAAGATCTTGAACATGATTCTATAATAATGTGCAAGCAAATAAGAACGATTGATAAATCAAGATTAATCAGATGTTTAGGTCGGTTAGACGAGTATGAGATGGAGGAAGTTGAAGAGTCTTTGAGCGTAAGTTTAGGATGCTTTGATGACTCATTAAGTATAAATGTTGACAATCCAATTTATTTTGAGAATATAAGATTCTTTTTCTTGCACGTTGAAAATAGGATATGCCATTGGCATTGGATAAGATTTTTTTTAATAATTATTTTTACCTTTACATGGTCCATTGGATATACGTCCTTCATTTATCCATGTAAAAAAGTTGGGTATCTCTTCTTTCCAATGTTCAAATGTCTTTATAACATTATTATTTGTTAGTGTTAAATGATTATAATTTAAGAATAATTCAATTTAAAAAGGAGCTGTTACGAAATTAAATAATTAATTTCATACAGTTTTTTCTTTTGTAAAATAAAAATAGGAATTTTAAATATCTATATAATAAAATTATTCTACTATAAGAAGCAATTGTATCTAATTACAATAATTCCTCAAACATAACGTTTGAGGAATTAATTGGTAAGAAATAAATATTACTGATAAGATATCAATATCCTATTTTTTAGTTATATTTTATAAAAAACGGATGTTACGATTTTAAATTATTTCGTAACATTCCCCACGATAATTTATAGCGTACCGGATAATTTAATATACCTGACAAATCCATTGCCTATTTTTGTTTATTATAGGTATTAATAAAGGTGTTTAAGGAGATGAGTTGGATGAAAGAAATAGAAGTAAAAGATTTAATCAAATATATTAATCCTTTAAAAACCAGCTATTGCGATTGCTAGTGATGGAAAAGAAACCAACGAGCTTACAATTGGTTGGGCTGGATTTGGTTTTTTATGGAGAAAGCTACAGTCTATGTACATAAAACACGTTATTCAAAACATATTTTTGATCATGCTAAATATTATTCTATATGTTTTATGGATCAAGAACATAAAAATCAATTAGGTTATTTTGGACGTGTTTCTAGTAGAGATGAAAATAAAATGGAAAAGTGTGGAATGGCTGTTAATAATGAAGATGTTGCTCCTTATTTTGAAGAGAGTTCAGTCATTGTTTTATGTAAGGTTATGGGTAAAAGTGATTTTGATTCAAAGAGTGTTGATGAAAATGTTTATGAATGGTACCAAGAAGAAGGGGTTCATAGTCAATACTATGGAGAAATTGTAAAAATATTAGTTAAAGACTATAAGTAAAACTTATAGTCTTTATTAATAAATAAGGACTATGATTATCTTGTGAAAATGTTATCATATAACTGTAAAATAGGAGGAAGAATCATGGGTAAATTATTATTAACTGGTGTTGATGGTAACTTAGGTCAATTAGCTGCTGATGTTTTATTAACACTAGAACCAGTAGAAAACTTAATTTTTTGTGGATATAGTGAAGAATCACTAAAGAAATATGCTGAAAAAGGAATTGAAACACATGTCACAAACTTTAATAATCCAGATGGATTAGCTGAAGCTTTTAAAGGAGCAGATGCTCTAGCATTGATTTCTATGCCATTTGTTGGTGCTAAAAGACAAAATGCGCATAAAAATGCAGTAGATGCTGCTAAAGCTGCAGGCGTTAAACAAATTATTTATACATCTTTAGTCAATGCTGATGATGAAACAAATCCATCAGTAGAAAAGAAAGATCATATTTATACTGAAAAATATATTCAAGAAGTTGGTTTAGATTATCAATTTATGAGAAATTCTCAATATGCTGAAGCAATGGTTACAAACTACTTTACTTATGCACATATGAATGCACCACTTACAAATTCACAAGGTGATGGTTTAATGGCTTACATTTCACGTAAAGACTGTGCGAAAGCATTAGCTTATGCTTTACATAGATCAAATGAATTCCATCAAAAAGTATGGAACATTAATGGTTTAGAATTAATGACAATTTCAACATTCTGTGCTATTGGAGATGTCAGTACAGGAAATCATGTTCCATTTGTGAATGTGACTGATGAAGAAAACTATCAAATTTGGGATGCTATGGGTGTTCCTAGAACAACAGATGGTGTATTCCAAAAAGATTCAGAAGCACCATTTTCATCAGATGGAATGGTTACATTTGCTCAAGCTATTAGAGAAGGTAAAATGGATATTCATACAAAAGACTTTACTGAACTTACAGGAGATACACCTATTTCAGTAAGATATATGTTTGATCATCAAGAAGAATTCCAAATTGGTGAAAGACATTCTCAAGATAAATAAGATATCTAATAAAAGTGAATCGATAAAGGATTCACTTTTGTTATGCTCAAAAATTAAATTTCTATTTTAATGTCATAATTTAGAAAAACAGGGCAATATAGCATAAATGAAAGTGTTCCTTCATTTATAGAAAGGATTAGATTGTTGTTAGAAAATGACTTGAAAGTTCAAATAGGAAACTTTTAGTAATTAATGCAAGACAAGCAGGAAAAATATTATGAGAGATGAAAGGAAAAAGCGGATACGCTAAATTATAGAGGATATCAATTTTATAAAGAAAACCCATCTTTGATGATATGGAAAGTCATTGAAAAAATATTTCAAGATTGTCATTTGTAATTAAATAAATATATTGAAAATCCATTTTATCTACTTTTAATAGACATTTTTTGTGTTTTATGTCATAATACCAAAGCTACTTAAAAGAAAGGAATGACGATATGATATCAACACAAAATGTCTCATTAAGATATGGAGATAGAGCATTATTTGAAAATGTTTCTGTTAAATTTACAGAAGGTAACTGTTATGGAATTATTGGTGCCAATGGTGCTGGTAAATCTACATTTTTAAAAATCTTAGCAGGAGAAATTGAACCTAATAAAGGGGAAGTTATTATTGAACCTCATAAAAGATTATCTGTTTTAAAACAAGATCACTTTGCTTATGATGAAAATAAAGTTGTTGAAACTGTTATTATGGGTAATAAAAGACTTTATGAAATCATGCAAGAAAAAGAAAGATTATACGCAAAAGAAGATTTTAATGATGAAGATGGTATTTTACTTGGTGAATTAGAAGGTGAATTTGCGGATATGGATGGTTGGAATGCTGAAGCTGATGCTGAAACAATGCTTAATGGTTTAGGAATTACTTCTGAGTTTCATGATATGTATATGAAAGATTTAGATGGAAATCAAAAAGTAAAAGTTTTATTAGCGCAAGCCTTATTTGGTGACCCAGATATTTTATTATTAGACGAACCAACAAACCACTTGGATTTAAAAAGTATTAATTGGTTAGAAAACTTCTTGTTAAATTTCAAAAATACTGTTATTGTTGTTTCTCATGACCGCCATTTTTTAAATAAAGTTTGTACACATATTGCTGATATTGACTATAGCCGTATTCAATTATACGTTGGAAACTATGATTTCTGGTATGAATATAGTCAAATGCAAATTCAACAAGCGAAAGATCAAAATAAAAAAGCTGAAGCAAAGAAAAAAGAATTGGAAGAATTTATTGCAAGATTCAGTGCCAATGCTTCAAAAGCCAAACAAGCAACTTCTAGAAAGAAATTATTAGATAACTTAGAAATGGTCGATATTAAACCATCTCTTAGAAGATATCCATTTATTGGTTTTAAACCAGGAAGGGAAGTTGGAAATATTGTTTTAAATGTTGAAGGTCTTACAAAATTTGTAGATGGAGAAAAGCTTATTAATAATGTTTCATTCTCTATTCAACCAAATGAAAAAGTTGCTTTTGTAGGAGATGATAAAGCAACTGAAGCTTTCTTTAAAATTATTATGGGTGAAGATGAAGATTATGAAGGAGAATTTAAATGGGGTGTGACAACAAGCCAATCTTATTTTCCTAAAGATAATTCAAAATATTTTAATGACTGTGAATTATCACTTGTTGATTGGTTAAGACAATTTACAGATGGAACAGTATATGAACAAGATTTAAGAGGATGGTTAGGAAGAGTGTTATTCTCTGGAGAAGAAGCTTTAAAGAAAGCCAATGTTTTATCTGGAGGAGAAAAGGTAAGATGTATGCTTGCTAAAATGATGATGGAAGATGCTAATGTTCTTGTTTTTGATGAACCAACAAACCATTTGGATCTTGAATCAATTCAAGCTTTAAACCAAGGTCTTATTCAATTTAAAGAAAATATTTTATTTACATGTCATGATCATCAATTTGTACAAACAATTGCTAATAGAATTATTGAATTTAATAAAGATGGTATGATTGATCGTTTATCAACATACGATGAATATTTAGAATATAAAGAAGAATTAGAAACAAAATAAAGGATCCAAGAAGGATCCTTTATTCGTTTACGATATATAATGTTTTATAAGGGAAGGAAATTTGAAAAAAATTTTTTTCTAAGAAAGATGTTTAAATATTATTTATCTTTCTTGCTATTATCATAATAAACAATTGTGAACTGAATATTTCTTATTAAACAAAAAAAGCCTTTTTTAAAGCCTTTTTTGTTTAAATAATAATTGAGAAGGGAATATGAATTTATTATTTAACGAAAGATGATTGATCTTTCATGGTTATAATATAGATGAAAACTATAATAGAACAATGGTTCAATCATGTGTTTTTATGTGATGTCATAAAATTAAATGATAAAGAAGATTGAAAAAAATTATCATTTTGGTAAAATTGTTTTAAACAATGTGAGGTGATAAAGTGGAATTACATTTTACAAAAATGGAAGGTATTGGAAATGACTATATTTATGTTGATGGGATCCATCAAGAAGTACCGATGGATGCTGAATTTATTAGTCGTATTTCTAATCGCCATTTTGGTATTGGTGGAGATGGGATGATCGTTATTTTAAAGTCTGATCAATATGATTTTAAAATGCGTATGTTCAATCTAGATGGTAGTGAAGGAATGATGTGTGGAAATGGAATTCGTTGTTTTGCTAAATTTTGTTATGACCATCATTTAACAGATAAAAAGGTTTTAAATATTGAAACAAAGGCAGGTTTACGTATTGTAGAACTTATTTTTGATGGGGATGAAGTTATTGGCGCAAAAGTAGATATGCAAGAACCAATTTTAAATTGTAAAGACATTCCTGTTATTTTTGATCAAGAAAAAATGATTAATGAAAAAGTGATGATTGGAGATCAAGAATATGCTTTAACAGCTGTTTCTATGGGGAATCCCCATGTCATTACGTATGTTGATTCATTAGATTTTGATATTGAAACAATAGGAAAACAATTTGAACATCATCAAATATTTCCAGAATCAGTCAATACTGAATTTGTTGAAGTAATCAATGATCATTATTTAAAAATGCGTGTATGGGAAAGAGGCAGCGGTGAAACAATGGCTTGTGGAACAGGTGCCTGTGCCGTTATGTATGCAAGTTATTTGAATGGTTATTGTAAAGAAAAAGCAACAGTTGAGCTTCTTGGAGGAAAGTTAGATATTGAACTTCAAGAGGGACATATTTTTATGACAGGTCCAGCAACAACTGTGTTTGAAGGAAAAATAAAAATATAAGGAGGAAATTTATGTTACAAGCAGCAGAAGAAATTATTAAGTATATTGGTGATGCAAAGAAACAAACACCAATTAAAATGTATTTAAAAGGTGAAAATTTACCTGATACAGATGCATTCCATTTATTTGGAGATAGTCATTTTAAAATTGCTATTGGAGATTTAGATGCCATCAATGCTTATGTTGAAGAAAATAAAGATTTAATCAAAGATTCATTTATTGAACAAGATCGTCGTAACAGTGCGATTCCAATGTTAGATATGAGAAATATCAATGCACGTATTGAACCAGGATGCTTCATTCGTGAAAATGTTTCTATTGGAGATAATGCCGTTATCATGATGGGTGCTGTTATCAATATCGGTGCTAAAATTGGTGAGGGATCAATGATCGATATGGGTGCTGTTTTAGGAGGACGTGCTGAAGTTGGAAAACATTGTCATGTTGGAGCTGGAGCAGTGTTAGCTGGTGTTATTGAACCACCTAGTGCGTCACCTGTTATTCTAGAAGATGATGTTTTAATTGGTGCAAATGCGGTTGTTATCGAAGGTGTTCATATTGGTAAAGGTGCAGTTGTAGGTGCAGGAAGTATTGTTACTCAAGATGTACCTGCTGGTGCGGTTGTTGTTGGAAATCCAGCAAGAATCATCAAAGAACAAAAAGATGAAAAAACTGAAGGTAAAACACAATTAATGGATGATTTACGTAAAATCTAGGATACGATTATGGAACAATTATTAGATCAAATAAGGACATGGCGTCGTCATTTACACGCCATTCCTGAAATCGGTTTTCAAGAATATAAAACATCAAAGTATCTTTATGAAGAATTAGAAAAAATGGGGTATCAACCTTTAAAAATAACAGAGACGGGAATCGCTGTTTATCTTGATTTTCATAAAGAAAAAACACTTGCTTTTAGAAGTGATATTGATGCTTTAGAAATTGAAGAACAAACAGGTGTATCATTTAAAAGTACACATCAAGGAAAAATGCATGCCTGTGGTCATGATGGACATATGACAGCACTTCTTGGACTTGCTTATAAGCTAAAAGATGTTAAAGATCTACCACATAATGTTTTGCTTATTTTTCAACCAGGAGAAGAAGTGGTCAATGGGGCACCATCAATTATTAATACAGGTATTTTTGAAAAATATCATGTTAAAGGAATTTATGGTTTACATATGTTCCCAGATGTTGATGAAGGAAAAATTGCTTGTCGTAAAGGTCCTTTAATGGCTGAAAGTGGTGAATTGGATGTAACGGTTCATGGTAAAAGTGCACATGCAGGTAAGTATCATGAAGGAATTGATTCAATTGTGATTGCGAGTTTTTTGATTAGTAATTATCAAAGTATCATTTCACGAATGATTTCGCCTATGCAACCTTGTGTTTTAAATATAGGTGAAATACACGGGGGAACGGTCAGAAATATTGTGGCTAGTCAAACAAGTTTCCATGGAACTCTTAGAACGTATAGTGAAGAAGTTTTTTCACGTATTGTAGAAGCAATGAAAGGGTTTAATCAAGGAATGGAACAAGCATATCATTGTCAAATTGATTTTGCCTGTCAACCTTTTAACCCACCTGTTTTAAATGATGCACATTTATATGAAGAACTTAAAAAGAATGTTGGCGCAAACTTCGAAGAACTTGAAGAACCTGTGATGTTAGCAGAAGACTTTGCTCATTATCAAAAAGTGATTCCTGGTGTTTTCTTTTATGTGGGGACAAGATGTAAAGAATATACTTCAGGTCTACATACACCAACTTTCAATTTTCATGAAGAGGTTTTAGTACAAGCTGTTGAACTTTATGAAAAACTTGCAAGAAATGTACAATTGGGGGACTAAAAATGAATTATTATGATAGATCATTGGATGCTTTAATGCATGCCTATGGAAGATATAATGTCACATTTGATCATGGAGATGGCATTCATTTATATGATGTTGATCAAAAAGAATATATTGATTTCTTTTCAGGGATTGGTGTTAATTCTTTTGGTTATAATTATCCAGCTTATGTAGAAGCCATGGAAAAACAATTACATAGATTAATGCATATTTCTAACTACTTTAATACTGTTGAAACAATTGAAGCAGCTGAATGTGTTAAAAAAGCTACAAAATTAGATAAAGTATTCTTTACAAATTCAGGAGCTGAATCAACAGAAGGTGCTTTGAAACTTGCACGTAAATATTATTATCAAAAACATGGAAAAGCGGATAGTGAAATTATTTCTTTAAATCATTCTTTCCATGGAAGAACAACAGGATCTGTTAAACTTACAGGAAACGCACATTATCAAGAAGCTTTTGGACCTTTAATTGAAGGTGTTAAATATGCCAATATCAATGATTTAGAAAGTGTTAAAGCATTAGTAAATGAAAAAACAGCAGCTATCATCGTTGAACCTGTTCAAGGTGAAGGTGGCGTCTATGTTTGTTCAAAAGAATTCTTAACAGGTTTAAGAAGTCTTTGTGATGAAAAAGATATTGCTTTAATTTTAGATGAAGTTCAATGTGGTATGGGTCGTACAGGAACAATCATGACTTATTTCCAATACGATATCTTACCTGATATTTTATGTTTAGCTAAAGGAATTGGGGCAGGTTTTCCAATGGGAGCTTTTGTCGCAAATAAAAAATTTGCTGCTGCGATGGAACCTGGAGATCATGGTTCTACTTATGGTGGAAATCCAATGGCTGGTCAAGCATGTAGAACGGTCTTTAAAATCTTAGAAGAAACAAAAATGCTTGATCATGTTCAAGATATCAGTGAATATTTAATTGAAAAATTAGATGATTTAAAAGATAAATATTCTTGTATTAAAGAAAGACGTGGTTTAGGATTGATGATTGGTTTAGAATTTGATCGACCAGTTAAAGATATTGTTCAAACTTGTTTAGATAATGGACTTATTGTTGTCATGGCAGGAGCGAATGTTATAAGAATGTTACCACCATTTATTACAACTGAAAAAGATGTTGATCAAGCAATTGCTATTTTAGATCAAGCAATTGAAAAAAATATTTAAAAAATTGAAAAAATTAAAAGAAAAATAGGATGTTTTTGACATATATAATGATGAGGTGATAAATATATGTTGAAATATCCTATTTTTTTACAAGATAATGAAAACAGTTGTGGGGCATACTGTATTAAAATGCTCTTAAGCTTTTATAAAAGAGATGATGAAATTAAAAATATTAAAAAGCGTTGTCGTCTTACAAAAGAAGGCATTACGGTTTATGGATTGATACAAGTTTTAAAAGAATATCATCTAGAAGCAAAAGCTTATCAATGTGAGTTTAAACATTTATTTGAAGAAGTCAATTGTCCAGCAATCGTGCATTTAAAACAAGATGATCTCTATCATTATGTCATCCTCTATAAAGTTAAAGATGGATATTTTTTAGTAGGAGATCCAGCTAAAGGACTCATAAAAATGTCTTATGAAAGTTTTTCAAAGCAGTTTACAGGAATTATTATCATGATTGATCATGTAGGAATGCCAATTACTAAAAGAACGAATTATACTTTTCAAAATTTTTTAAAAGATCATTTTAAACAGCATTATCAAACAATCATTAAGATGATGATTAAAACCATTATTATTTCAATGCTTACAATGATTTTTTCTTATTATTATCAATTGATGATTGATTCTTTTTCAAAGTATCCAATCTATCAAATTGTTTTCATTTCTCTTGGCTTTACAGTGCTCTATGCCTTTAAACTTTTATTAGATTATTTAAGAAGACAACAAATTTTAGAATTAAGCAGAGAACTTAATCAAGAATATGCTTTAAAAACCATGCAAAATCTTATTTATCAAGATTATGATTACATGGATGGTTTAGAAAAAGGAACATTGTTATCAAGATCACAAAATTTATTTGAATTAAGTCAATATTTTATAGAATTTTATCATGTGATCTTTATTGATAGTATTTTAATGCTTTTCATTTTGATTTTTATTTTATCGATTCAATTCTTTTTGTTTTTGATTGTTTTATTGATGATGGTTATTATTTTTTTAGTATTTTATTTTTATAGTAAAAAACTACATATTGAAAATAAAAAAATATTAGAACAAAAAGAACATTTAAATGATGGCCTATTAGAATTTCAAGAAAACTATTTTCAAACAATTCAGTTTAAAGTTAAAAAAATGATGAAAAATAAACTAGGATATCTCTATGATACTTACTTTATGAATGTCTATCATCATGATGAAATGACCAATATACATCAAGTTCAATTAGAAGCCTTGATTCAAATCATGATTATGGCTGTCTTATTATTGGCAATCATCATTTATAAAAAGCAACAAATGACCCTTGGAACAGTGATGCTTGTTTATTTATTACTTTCTTATATGATCAATCCTTTAATGAAAATATCAGTCTTTATTGCGATGCATGATGAATTACAAATTATTTTTGAAAGATATAAAGAAATGTTACCTGAAAAAAGAGAGAGGAAAAAGAAAATCAAAAAGATAAAAAGCATTGAATTAAAACATGTAAGTTTTAGTTATGGTTATACCCGACCTCTTTTTGATCATTTTCAATTAAAAATAGAACGTTCATTATTTATTCAAGGTAAAACAGGAAGTGGTAAATCAACACTTTTGAAACTTATCATGAATCAATTACAACCAACAAAAGGAGAAATTGTTATTAATGGAATCAATCTACAAGAACTTGATTTAAATAGTTATTATAGTCATATTAAATATTTAAATAAAACTCCCGTTTTTTATAAAGAATCATTAAGAACGAATATGATTTTTGATCGTTTGTTTTTAGAGGATAAAATGATAGAATTATTGCATTATTTTATGTTGGATGATTTAGTAAATGGTTTAGATTTGAAACTGGATGAACAGGGTGGCTTTTTATCATCGGGACAAGGACAACTCGTGATGATTATTCGTGCACTATTAAGTGAACCTGATGTTTTGATTTTAGATGAAGCATTTAGTAATATAGATCAAGAAAGATTACAATTATTGATCAATTATCTAAATTTTCAAAAGATCATCGTGATTATTGTTTCTCATCAAATAAATATGATGAACTGCCAGTTTGACTGTGTTATAATTGATTCAGGAAAAATAGTGGGTGAGGAAGATTATGGAAATAGATTTAGCACTTAATAATGAAGTAGAAGATTTTAAAGAAGATTATGAAAGTATTTATTTAGAAATTATTAAAGAAGCATGTAAACAATTAGATATTCATGATGATTTAGAATTATCAGTTATTTTTGTAGATGATCAGCGTATTCATGAAATCAATAAGGAATATCGTAAAATTGATCGTAGTACAGATGTTATTAGTTTTGCTTTAGAAGATAGTGAACAATATTATATTGAAGGTATGCCAAGAGAAATAGGAGATATTTTTATTTCAATTGATCATGCTAAAATGCAAGCAGAAGAATATGGTCATTCATTTTATCGAGAAATGTGTTTTTTATTTACACATGGTTTATTACATTTACTTGGATTTGATCATATGAATGAAGAAGATGAAAAAGTGATGTTTTCAAGACAAAAAGAAATATTGAATGCTTTAAATATTGAAAGGAAATAATATGGATCAAAATAAATTAATCGATTTAGCTTGGAAAGCAAGAGAAAATGCGTATGTTCCTTATAGTCATTTTAAAGTAGGAGCTTGTATTGCTTTAAAAGATGGAACATTTGTTCAAGGATGTAATATTGAAAATGCTGCTTATGGGTCAACAATGTGTGCAGAAAGAAATGCTGTCTTTGGCGCTTATTGTAAAGGTTATCGCAAAGAAGATATTATTGGACTAGCAATTGTTGCTGATTGTAGTCCGATTGCTTCTCCATGTGGGGCATGTCGCCAAGTATTATCAGAACTTGTTGATTTAGAAATGCCCATCTTTCTAGCAAATAAAGAAAAAGTAGAAAAACATACAATTGGTGAATTATTACCAATGGTATTTATAGGAGAGAGTTTATGAGTTTTAAATCAGGATTTGTCAGTATTGTAGGACGTCCAAATGTTGGAAAGTCTACCTTATTAAATCAAATATTAAAAACAAAGCTTGCAATCATGTCAGATGTTGCTCAAACAACACGTAATACAATTCAAGGTATTTATACAGATAATGAAGCACAAATCATTTTTATGGATACACCAGGAATCCATAAACCTCAAGATGGTTTAGGAAACTTTATGAATACGACGGCTTTAAATAGTATTTATGGAGTGGATATGGTTTTATTTATTGCACCAGCAAATGAAACGATTGGTAGAGGAGATCGTTTTATTATTGAAAGATTAAAAGAAGCGGATGGACCGGTTTTCCTTTTACTTAATAAATGTGATCTTGTTTCTAAAGATGAAGTTATTAAAAAATTAACAGAATGGAAAGAACTTTTTGATTTTAAAGAAATCATTCCTATTTCAGCTTTAGAAGATCAAAATGTGGATACATTGATTTCTACAATTAAAACATATTTAAATGAAGGAATGATGTATTATCCAAAAGATCAAATGACAGATCATCCAGAAAGATTTGTAATGGCTGAATTTATTAGAGAAAAGATCCTTTATTTTACAAGAGAAGAAGTTCCTCATAGTGTTGCGATTGTTGTTGAAAGAATGGCAGAATTAGAGGATGGCAGCGTAGAAGTTATTGCGACAATTGTTGTTGATCGTAAATCTCAAAAGGGTATTTTGATTGGTAAACAAGGAAGTATGATCAAAAAAATTCGTCAAAATGCACAAAGAGAAATGAAACGTTTTTTACAAACAACAGTGCATTTGGAATTGTTTGTTAAAGTTGAAAATAATTGGCGTAATAAACAAAAATATTTAAAAGAATTTGGTTATAACGAAGATGACTATTAAAAAAGAAGAAGTTGTTTCTTTAGGTATTGTTTTAAAGACGCATCCTTATAAAGAAAGTGATTCTTTAGTCACTGTGTATTTTAAAGATTATGGAAAAATGACTTTGATTGCTCGGGGTGTAAAAAAATTAAAAAGTAAAAATGCTTCGGCTTGTCAAAGTCTTACACTTTCAGAGTTTACTTTTATACCTAGAAATGGTTTATCAACGATGATTAAAGCAAGTTCGGTTGATTTTTATCGTTATATTAAAGAAAATCTTGAATTAGAAGCTTATGCAAGTTATTTTATGGAATTTATTTTAAAGAATGAAGAAGATAATCAACCGGATTTAGAAATCTTTGATACTTTAAAAAAATCATTAGATGCTCTAAATCATGGTTATCCCTATCCATTGGTTTATCTATTATATAATGCATTTATTTTAAAAAGATGCGGGATGGCTTTACAAGTTGATGGCTGTGTAAGATGTTTAAGACAAGATCATATAGCAGGAATCAGTTTAGAAGATGGGGGCTTTGTCTGTCATGATTGTTTATCACTTCATGATAAACAATTAGATAAGGTAACATTAAAGGCTTTTCGTCATATTAATAAATTAACGATTGATTCTATTGATCAACTTAAAGTACCGGATGAATCTATTGATTTATTAATGGAAATTATGGATTATTATGTTGATGAGATGACAGGGATTTTATTTAAAACAAAGAAAATGATTCAAAGTCTTTCAAAAATATGACAAAAGTAGACACTTTTGTCTTTTTTTATAAACATATTTTGACTATAATAGAAACAAAAGTAAGGGGAGGATTTATAGATGGGACAATTTTTACCGATAAATAGAAAAGAAATGGAAGAAAGAGGATGGCAAGAGGTAGATTTTGTCTATATTTGTGGTGATGCTTATGTAGATCACCCTTCATTTGGAGCAGCTATTATTTGTCGTACATTAGAGGCAAATGGTTTTAAGGTTGCTTTTTTATCGCAACCAGATTGGCATAAGGTAGAAGAATTTAGGCAATTTGGGAAACCTCGTTTGGGTTTTTTAATTTCTTCAGGAAATATTGATTCAATGGTCAATCACTATACTGTTTCTAAAAAAAGAAGACATAAAGATTCTTATACATCAGGTGGTGAAGGTTTTAAAAGACCAGATAGGGCGGTTATTGTTTATAGTCAAATGGCAAGACAAGCATTTCCTGATGCTAATATTTTAATTGGAGGAATTGAAGCTTCTCTTAGACGTTTAGCTCATTATGATTATTGGAGTGATAAGGTTAGAAAATCGATTATTATTGATGCCAATGCAGATTTATTAATGTTTGGAATGGGAGAAAACAGTATTATTGAAGTTGCAGAAGCATTAGATAGTGGATTAGATATTAAATATTTAACGTATTTAGATGGAATAGTTTATAAAACAAAAAATATCGATGATTTAAATGAAGCTGATTATATAATGCTTCCTAGTTACGAAGAAATTACAACATCTAAAAGAAAATACGCTGAATCTTTCCAAAAACAATATTTAAATACCGATCATTATAATGCTAAAATCTTAGTTGAACCTTATCAAGGATGGTATGTAGTTCAAAATAAACCGAATAGACCACTTACCCAAAGAGAATTCGATAGAGCTTATGGTTATGATTACAATCGTGATTATCATCCAAGTTATCAACACGTTCCAGCTATTGATGAAGTTAAATTCTCACTTATTTCAAATAGAGGGTGTTTTGGATCATGTAATTTCTGTGCTTTAGCGTTCCATCAAGGAAGAATTATTCAAGCAAGAAGTCATGAATCAATTATTGCAGAAGCTAATAAAATGGTTTGGGATCCTGATTTTAAAGGATATATTCATGATGTCGGTGGACCAACAGCTAACTTTAGAGATACTGCTTGTGATAAACAAAAAACCAAAGGGGCTTGTCCTACAAAACAATGTTTATGGCCAGAACCTTGTAAAAATTTAAAAGTTGATCATGAAGATTATTTATCATTACTTACAAAATTAAGACAGCTTCCAAACGTTAAAAAAGTTTTCGTACGTTCAGGAATTCATTACGATTACCTCATGTATGATAAAAATGATCATTTCTTTGAAGAACTTGTTCAACATCATATTTCAGGACAATTAAAAGTTGCCCCTGAACATATCAGTAATCATGCTTTAGACAAGATGGGCAAACCAAGACGTGGGCTTTACGAAAAATTTGTTGATAAATATTATCGTATTAATGAAAAATATAATAAAAAACAATTCTTAGTGCCTTATTTAATGTCCTCTCATCCAGGATGCCGTTTAGAAGATGCTATCGAACTGGCGGAATATTTAAGAGATATTCATCATCAACCAGAACAAGTACAAGATTTTTATCCAACACCAGGAACGCTTTCAACAACGATGTATTATACAGGGTTGGATCCTCGTGATATGACACCTGTTTATGTTCCAAAAGATCCTAAAGAAAAAGCGATGCAAAGAGCCTTGATTCAATATAAGAATCCTAAAAACTATGACCTTGTATATGAAGCCTTGATCAAAGCTAATCGAAAAGATTTGATTGGATTTGGTAAAAAATGCCTAATTAAACCACGTACAAAAAGGCAAAACTATAACAGATCTTATACAAGGGGGCATAAATGATGAAACTTACAGAAACGTATACCTCCTTAACACAAACACATATTAAATTTGATATTTATCAACCGAATGTGATATTAAGATATAAGGGAATCATTCAACTTCATCATGGATTATGTGAACATTCAGACCGTTATCAAAAATTTGCGGAATATTTAAGTCATGAAGGTTTTATTGTAGTCGTGCCTGATTTTCCTGGGCATGGTACATCACTTTATCATTTTGAACAAGGCTATTTTGGAAGCGGAAATGCTCTTGATACTTTGATTGAAGATATGCAACGTTTAAGACATATTATCGCTAAAAGATATGAAGACCTTCCTTATTTTATGATTGGTGTTGATTTTGGTTCGCTTGTATTACTTAAATATGCCATGACGTATGGAGATTATATTAATGGAATGATTTTGCTTGGAACATGTCTGAAAAATAATTTTTATTATCGTATGAAAACGATTGTTGATTTAAATATTTTACTACATGGACCAATGTATCGTTCAAGAGTTATTAAAAGAGCGGTGGATTTATTTTTACAAAAAAATTTAAATAGTTGTTATAAAATGAGTAATCAAAAAGAAGTACAGCTTTATCAAGAAGATCCTTTAAGTGATTTTGTTTATACAAATCAAGCCTATCATGATATATTGGAATACATAAAATATGTAAGTGATGAAGATCATCTAAAACATATACCTGATTATTTACCTGTTTATTTATTATCAGGTGGTTTTGATAATCTTACTAAAAATGGAAAAGATACTATAAAACTTTATCAAATATTAAAAGGAAATGGTCTAAAAGATCTCCAATATAAGATTTATGATAATAAAAGACAAGATATTTTACATGATAATAATTATCGAGATGTCTATCATGATATTATGCATTGGTTAGACGAAAGAACCTATATATAGTACCCTTATAGTTGGTTGACAAATATCCACTATAAGGGTATTTTATTTGTACGCGAAAAAAAGATAGAAGACTTGGAAAGCCAAGTCTTTATTCATTTATATCGTAAAAAAAGGAGAAAATTATGGCAACTAAAGATATGGATAAATTAGTAAATCATGCAAAATCAACTGGTTTTGTATATCAAGGTTCAGAAATCTATGATGGACTAGCAAATACATGGGATTTTGGACCATTAGGTGTTGAAATGAAAAACAATATTAAACGTTTATGGTGGAAAAGATTCATTCAAGAATCTCCTTATAACGTTGGTTTAGATTCAGCTATTTTCATGAATCCAAAGGTATGGGAAGCTTCAGGACATGTTGGTGGTTTCTCTGATCCATTAATTGACTGTAAAGAATGTAAAACAAGACATCGTGCAGATAAATTAATTGAAGCATATGATCCTTCTGTACATAGTGAAGGTTGGTCTAATGAACAAACAATGTCTTATATTAAAGAACATAATATTGTTTGTCCTAACTGTGGAAAAAGTAATTTCACTGATGTTAGACAATTTAAATTAATGTTTGAAACACATATGGGTGTTGTTGAAGATGATAAATCTGTTGTTTATTTACGTCCAGAAACTGCACAAGGAATCTTTGTAAACTTTAAAAATATTCAAAGAACTTCTCGTAAAAAAGTACCATTTGGTATTGGTCAAATTGGTAAATCATTCAGAAATGAAATTACACCAGGTAACTTTATTTTTAGAACAAGAGAATTTGAACAAATGGAATTAGAATTCTTCTGTAAACCAGATACTGATTTAGAATGGTTTGATTATTGGAAAGCTTATTGTAAAAAATTCTTATTAGACTTAGGATTAAAAGAAGAAAATTTAAAATTCAGAGATCATGAAAAAGAAGAATTATCTTTCTATTCTAAGGCTACATGTGATGTTGAATATAAATTCCCATTTGGATGGGGTGAATTATGGGGTATTGCTGATCGTACTGATTATGACTTATCTCGTCATATGGAACATTCTAAAAAATCTTTAGAATATTTAGATCCTCAAACAAATGAAAAATATATTCCATATGTTATTGAACCATCTGTAGGGGCAGACCGTTTATTCTTATCTATTTTCTGTGATAGTTATCAAGAAGAAACATTAGAAAATGGAGATACAAGAACAGTGATGAAATTACATCCTGCCATTGCTCCATATAAAGTAGCAGTTTTACCACTTACTAAAAAACAAAGTGAAAAAGCTGAAGAAGTTTATGCAACACTTGCTAAACATTTCTCTGTTGAATTTGATGTTGCAGGTCAAATTGGTAAAAGATATCGTCGTCAAGATGCTATTGGAACACCATATTGTGTAACTGTTGATTTTGATACAATGGAAGATAATGCTGTTACTGTTCGTGATAGAGATACAATGGAACAAGTACGTTTACCAATTGATCAATTAGTAGATTATATTCAAGATAAAATTACTTTCTAATAAAGGAGATCATTATGCCAAGACTTTCAAATGAAAAAATCAATGAAATAAGACAAAGCGTTGATATCGTTGATGTTATTGGCAATTATCTTCCTTTAGAAAGAAGAGGACGTAATTATTTAGCAAGGTGCCCATTTCACAATGATGATCATCCATCAATGTCTGTTTCACCTGAAAAGCAGATCTATAGATGTTTTGTATGTTCACACGGTGGAAATGTGTTTACTTTCTTACAAGATTACTTAAAAATTTCCTTTATGGAAGCTGTCAAAATGGTGGCTCAAATGGGAAATGTTGATTTAGGTGATTTTACATTTTATGAAGAAAAACCACATGTAAATCAAGAATTAGAACCATACTATTTAATGCATGAAGAAGCAAATCGTATTTATAAACATTATTTAACGACGAAGCTTGCTTTAGAAGCAAATAGTTATTTAAGTCAAAGACATTTATCTAAAGATATTATTGACTATTTTGAAATTGGTTATGCACCAGAACAAAATATTTTATTAAAGGCTTTTGAAAAATCTGGTTTTTCAAGAATGCAAGCTTATGAATCAGGACTTGTTATAGAATCTGGAGTAGGATACGATCGCTATTCCAATCGTATTATGTTTCCTTTACATAATAGTGAAGGACGTGTTGTTGGCTTTAGTGGTCGTATCTATCAAAAAAATCAAAAAGAATCTAAGTATATGAACTCTCCTGAATCTAAAATTTTTATTAAAGGAGAGACCTTATACAATTACCATCGTATAAAAAATGATGTTAGAAATGAAGGTAAAGTCATTATTCTAGAAGGTTTTATGGATGTAATAGCATTATATAAAGCGGGTATTAAAAATACTGTCGCAATTATGGGAACAGCTTTAACTTCACAACATTTAAAAATGTTAAAACGATTATCAAATGATATTGTTTTATGTCTTGATGGTGATCAAGCTGGGAAAAATGCGATGATAAAATGTGTGGATGCTTTAAATAATGAAGGATTTCATACATCAATCGTGGTTATTCCTGATGCAATGGATCCAGATGAATTTCTAGAAGCTAAAGGAAAAGATGAATTAATAGCACTCTTTAAAAATCCAATAAGTGCTGTTGAGTTTAAATTAAATTATTATTATGAACGTATCAATGTTGATAACTATGAAGATCGAAAAAATTATTTAGAATCCATGGTTAAAGTCATCATGCAATTGGATGATATTGTTGATCAAGATTATTATATTGGTCAACTTGAAAAAAAATCAGGATTTTCTAAAGAAACAATTCATCATTTAATGAGTCAACAAACTCTTGTAAAAAAACCAATACCTTTTAGACCAGTGACTTATGATCATGTTTCAAGATTGATTGATAAGTATCAAAAGGCTGAAAGAGATTTGTTATATTATATGATGCAGGATAAAAAGTATGCGATGCAATATGAAGCAAAAGCAGGCTATATGTATGATAAAGTTAATCGCTTAATTGCTTCCTATATTATTGATTATTATCGTCAGTACGTCATTTTAGAAGTTGCTGATTTGATTAATATGATTGATGATCAAGATATTGTTAAAAGAATTTTAGAAATATCATCTTTACATTTACCTCAATTAGAATCAAATCAAGCAATTGATGATTATATCAAAATAATACAAGAAAAACTTAAAATTGAACGAATTAAACAACTTGAACAGGAGCTATCACAAACATATGATCCTCGTCAACAAGCAAAAATTCTTCAAGAAATTATAGAATCAAAAGATAAGGAGTAAACTATGGCAAAGAAAAAAGTACAAGCAGTTTCATTTGATGATTTAAAAAAATTAGTTGTAAATGAAGCAAAAAACAATAACAATGTATTAACCCAAGAACAAATTGATGAATATTTAATGAATTATGATTTAAGTGATGAATTAGCAGAAGAATTACTTGAATATATTCAACAAAATCAAATTACTATTTCTGATGATGATTTAGATTCATTAGATGTAGATGATGATATGTTACTTGCAGGCGTTCCTGCAATGGATGATGATTTAGACCTTGATATAGATGATGCAGATGATACTCCTGATCTAGATTTTGATGGTGATTTCGATATGATGACAGGGGATACATTACATATGTATCAAGAACATGATGATGATAAAGAAAGCGAAAGCACTCAACTTGGAAGTAATGTTAAAATTAATGATCCTGTAAAAATGTATCTTAAAGAAATTGGGCGAGTTGAATTATTAAATCATGATCAAGAAATTGAATTAGCTAAAAGAATTCTTGAAGGAGATGAACAAGCTAAAAAAGAACTTGCTGCAGCAAACTTAAGATTAGTTGTTTCCATCGCTAAAAGATATGTTGGACGTGGAATGTTATTCTTAGATTTAATCCAAGAAGGAAACATGGGGTTAATTAAAGCAGTAGAAAAATTTGATTATACAAAAGGATTTAAATTCTCTACTTATGCGACTTGGTGGATTAGACAAGCAATTACACGTGCAATTGCCGATCAAGCCCGTACAATTCGTATTCCAGTACACATGGTAGAAACAATCAATAAATTAACACGTATTCAAAGACAATTAATTCAAGAATTAGGTAGAGAACCATCTGCTGAAGAAATTGCTGAAAAAATGGATGGTATGACACCTGAAAAAGTACGTGAAATTCAAAAAATTTCATTAGAACCCGTTTCATTAGAAACACCAATTGGTGAAGAAGATGATTCACATTTAGGTGATTTTATTGAAGATGAAGGAGCAATGTCTCCAGATGATTATGCTGCTAATGAATTATTAAAAGATGAATTGAATGATGTTTTATTAGAACTTACAGATCGTGAAGAAAAAGTATTAAGACTTCGTTTTGGTTTGGATGATGGAAGAACAAGAACTCTTGAAGAAGTTGGACGTGAATTTAACGTTACACGTGAACGTATTCGTCAAATTGAAGCAAAGGCATTAAGAAAATTAAAACATCCATCTCGTTCTAAAAGATTAAAGGATTTCTTAGATCGTTAATGAAACTATCAAAAAGATTAGAATTACTTGCTTATTTGGTAGAAAAACATAAAAAAGGAAATATCTTGGCAGATATTGGAACAGATCATGCTTATTTGCCATGTTATTTAATTGAAAAAAATATTATAGATAAAGCTTATGCCTGTGATGTCGCAAAAGGTCCTTTTGCGGCGTCACTTTCTACTATTAGGCAATATCATTTCGAAGAAAATGTTGAAGCTTTATTAGGAGATGGATTAGATCCTATTCTTGATAAAAAAGTTGATATGGTAACGATTGCTGGAATGGGATCATTTCTAATTGTAGAAATATTAGAAAAAAATAAAGCGTATTTAAACAAAGTTAAACAATTCTATTTACAACCTAACGCTAATACGGATCATCTAAGAAAATATTTATTTAAAAATCATTTTAAAATTATTGATGAAAAGATGATTAAAGATGGTCATCATGTTTATGAAATGATGGTTGTAGAAAATACAAATCAAGATATTCAATATAATCAAGAAGATATGATGTTTGGTCCAGTTTTAAGAAAAAATAAAGATGAATTATTTATTCGTTATTGGCAAAAACAATATCAAACATATTTAAAGATTATGAAAGATTTGCCATCAAATCATCCAAGATATTTAGAATTAGAAAAACAAAAACAATTAATTGAAGGTGAACTTAATGAAAGCTTATGAAATTATGAATCATTTGGAGAAATATTTTCCTTTAAATCTTCAAATGGATTTTGATTGCTGTGGCCTACAAATTGGAAGTAGAGAAAAGGAAGTTAAAAAAGTTTATATTGCTTTAAACGCTGATAATGAAACATTACAAGCCTGTATTGAAAATAATTGTCAAATGTTAATTACACATCATCCTTTTTTATTAGAAAAAATAAAAAACCTGGATACATCTTTACATCAAGGAAAATTTATTGAAAGAGCTATTAAACATGGCATTGTTGTTTATAGCTTACATACATGTTTAGATAGAGGACAAAATGGGATTTCCATGAATGATTGGTTGATTCAAAAATTAGGTGTTCATGATGTTGCTTGTTATGATCATTATGAAGTAGGAAAGAAAGCTACTTTAAATCAAGCAATGGAAGGACAAGATTTTATAGAATATGTAAAAGATAAATTTCATTTGCAACATTTAAAATATAGTAAAAATACAAATAAAATGATACATACAATTGCTATTTGTGGGGGAAGTGCAGCAGACGACTTAGAAATTCTTACTGGTCAAGTAGATTGTTATATTACAGGTGATACTAAATATCGTCATGCTAAATATGCTATTGATCATGATTGTTTATTAATTGATCCGGGTCATCATTTAGAAGTTATAATTGAAGAAAAACTTCCTGAATTACTAGAAGATTTACCAATTCAAATACAAATTCACGAAAGTCTTGATTATTTTAAATATGAATAAAACTCTTGGGACGACTCAAGAGTTTTTTCATATTTGATAGGCTATAAGAAAGGAGCTTTATTATGAAATTACATTATCAAGGAAAATATAATTTAGATCCTGAAATATTACCGAAAAGAAAACATCAACCCAATGCTGTAAATCTTATGCAGTTCATCCAAAGAATTTGCTGTTATTGCTAATACAATAGGACTTGTATTAATGGTCATCTTATCTATTTCTATTCTTTTAGTATATAAAAATGATTTACTGCTTTATTTTGATGATGTGATGCTTGCTTTTATTTTTCCAATTTTAACAATGTTTCCTCATGAGCTTTTACGTGCCCTTTGTTTTAAAGAAGATGTTTATCTTTATACAAATTTTAAACAAGGAATGGTTTTTGTTTTAGAAACTGAAACAATGAGTAAAAAAAGATTTATTTTTATGTCTCTTCTACCAAATTTAGTTTTTGGTTTTCTTCCTTACTGCTTATCTTTTCTAGGAACTAAATATTTGATGTTTGCTTTATGGGGAGTTATTGCTGTAGCGATGGGAGCAGGAGATTATTATAATGTTTTCAATGCTCTTACACAAATGCCTAAAGGAGCTAGAACCTATTTATATCAGATGAATTCTTATTGGTATATACCTGAAAATAAATAAAAATAAGTTTCAAAAAATTAATTTATTTTATTTTATCTTTTTTTGTAACTCTTTTTCATAAAATAATGAAAGAAAAAATATTTTTTAAGTGGATGTGCTTACATTGATTTTATGCATTGTTATCTTAAAAAAATAGGTTTATACTAAAAGATGTAGAGAGTAAAGGAAGGCAAGAATTATGAACAAAAACGAGATTATGTCAAAAACAAAAATTGTATGTACTATTGGACCAGCTTCAGAAAGTAAAGAAATGCTTACTAAATTAGTAAAAGCTGGAATGAATGTCATGAGATTAAACTTTTCTCATGGAACTCATGAAGAACATGAAGAAAAAATCAATACTTTATTAGAAATTAATAAAGAATTATCGACAAATGTCGCTATTTTATTAGATACAAAAGGACCTGAAATTAGAACTGGTGATTTTGTTGGTGGAAAAACAACTTTTAAAAAAGGACAAACTTCAACTATTTGTATAGAAGATATTGAAGGAACAAGTGAAAGATTTACAATTACTTATAAAGATTTATATAAAGATGTTAAACCAGGTGGTTTCATCTTAGTAAACGATGGTCAAGTTGAATTATTAGTTGATCATATTGAAGGAACAGATATTGTTTGTGTAGCAGCAAATGATGGAGAAGTAAAAAATAAACGTGGAATCAATGTTCCAGGAATTAAATTAGGATTTGATTATTTATCACCTAAAGATATTTCAGATTTAACATTTGGTGCAAATCAACCTTTTGACTATGTTGCTGCTTCATTCTGTCGTAGAGCACAAGATATTATTGATATTAAAAAATTATTAATTGAAAATGGTAGAAATGATATTCAAATTTTAGCGAAGATTGAAAATCAAGAAGGTGTTGAAAACGTTGATGAAATTCTTGATATTGCTGATGGTATCATGGTTGCTCGTGGTGACTTAGGTGTAGAAGTTCCTGCTGAAGATGTCCCACTTATTCAAAAATCAATTATTAAAAAATGTAAACAACGTGGTAAAATCGTTATTACTGCCACTCAAATGTTAGAAAGTATGCAACAAAATCCAAGACCAACACGTGCGGAAGTATCTGACGTGGCTAATGCGATTTATGATGGTACAGATGCAATTATGTTATCTGGTGAATCTGCAAGTGGATTATATCCTCAAGAAGCAGTTTTAATGATGTCAAAAATTGCTCATAAGATTGAATCTAGTTTAGATTATCAAAGCTTACAAAGACAAGCCATTCGTACAGCACCAGATGATACAAGCGAAGCTATTTGTATGTCTGTTGCAGAAATTGCTTATAAATTCAATGTAGCAGCAATTATTGCCTTTACAGAATCTGGATTTACAGCTCGTAAAATGGCTCGTTATCGTACAAAATCTCGTATTATTGCTGCAACTCCATCACTTAAAACTGTTAAAGCTTTAGCTTTAAACTGGGGTGTTAAAGCAGTACCTTGTAAACAATTAAACTCACGTATTTCAATGATTGATTATGCAAGTATTATTGCTAGAGAAAATGGTGTAAAACCTGGTCAAAAAATCTTAGTTACTGGTGGAACACCAGGAGTTAAAGGTGCAACAAGCTATTTAGAACTTGTAGAAGTTAAATAATATTCGAAATACACTCTTAGGAGTGTTTTTCTTTTCTAATTCATAAAGATGAAATAAATGGGTTATACTATATAATAGCAAAACAATGAAAAGAAAGAGAGATTTTATATGTGTACAGCAGCAACTTATCAAACAAAAGATTTTTATATGGGTAGAACTTTGGATTATGAATTTTCCTATGGTGAAAAAATAGCTATTATGCCGAGAAACTATCCTTTACAATATAGACATGGATCAAAAAATATTGAACATTATGCCATGATTGGTATGGCTCATGTATTAGATGAATATCCTTTATATTATGACGCTGTTAATGAAAAAGGTTTAGGAATGGCAGGATTAAATTTTGTCGGAAATGCTTGTTATCAAGAGGTTAAAGAAGGAGCAGTCAACGTTGCTCAATATGAATTCATTCCTTGGGTTTTAAGTCAATGTGCAACGCTTAAAGAAGCCAAACAACTTATTCAAACAATCAATTTAGTGAAGACACCTTATAACGAACATTTACCAGCCGCATCATTACATTGGATCATTGCAGATCAAAGTGGATGTATAACTGTTGAGTCAGTCGAAGAAGGATTAAAAATCTATGAAAATCCAGTCGGTGTTCTTGCAAACAATCCCTCATTTGATAAACAATTATTTAATTTAAATAATTATATGTCTTTATCACCTAAACAACCACAAAATTATTTTTCTAAACAACTAGATTTAAAATCCTATTCTAGAGGAATGGGAGCTCTTGGATTACCTGGTGATTTATCTTCAATGTCACGTTTTGTAAGAGTTGCATTTACTAAAATGAACGGACAATCAAAAGATAATGAAAGAGATAGTGTTAACCAATTTTTCCATATTTTAGGTTCTGTAGAACAACAAAGAGGGTGTTGTGAAGTAGATGATGGAAAATATGAAATTACGATTTATACGTCATGTTGGAATAGTCAAAAGGGAATCTATTATTATACAACATATAATAGAAGACAAATTACTGCCGTTAATATGCATAAAGTAAATTTAGATGGTCAACATCTTACTAGTTACCCAATGCTAGATGATGAAGAATTTTATGAACAAAATTAGTATTTTTAAGATAGCGAAAGCTATCTTTTTTTTATATTTAAATGTGATTAAAATCACATAAATTTCATATATTTCAAAGAAAACAAGTTAATTTTTTAACTTGTTGTAAACGCTTTCAATTTGAAAATAATAGGACTAAAATAGGGTTAAAGGGGATGGAAGTTATGAGTTTAAAATCATTTATTGGAGGCATACATCCAAAAGATCAAAAACAATATACAAAGGATTTGCCTATTATTAAAATAAAAGCAAGTGATGAAGTTGTATTTCCTTTAAAACAACATATTGGTGCACCTTGTCAACCAATTGTTAAAGTAAAAGATGAGATAAAAGTTGGGCAAGTTATTGCTTGTAGTGATGCTTTTGTTTCAAGTCCTATTATTTCTTCAGTTTCAGGTGTAGTAAAAAAAATAGAAGAAAGAATGGATGTCAGTGGGAAAATGCAAGAATCAATTGTTATTGCTAATGATGGATTATATCAAAAAGTTGAAAATAATAATAATAAACAAGAATTAACTTATGAAGAAAAAATTGAAAGAATTAAGGCAGCAGGTATAGTTGGTCTAGGAGGAGCAGGGTTTCCTACACATGTAAAATTATCTGTTAAAGATCCAAATCAAGTTCAATATTATATTGTTAATGGTGCGGAATGTGAACCCTATCTTACAAGTGATTATCGCTTGATGCTTGAAAAAACAGATGAACTAATAGCAGGAATTCATGTTTTATTAGAAATGTTTCCAAAAGCTCTTTGTTATATTGCCATTGAAGATAATAAAAAAAAGGCTATTCATTTATTAAAAGAAAAGTGTAAAGATGAAAAAAGAATTGCTGTGAAAGAACTAAAAACAAAATATCCTCAAGGTGGAGAAAGAATGCTTGTTAAGGTTTTAACAGGAAAGACATTAAATTCTAAAATGCTTCCTTTAGATGTAGGATGTATTGTTGATAATGTAGCAACAGTGATTGCTATTAATCAAGCGGTTCGTTATAATCAACCTTTAATTTCTAAAGTAATGACGATTTCGGGTGATGGAATAACACCTAGCAATATTGAAGTTCCTATAGGAACGAGTTTTAAACGGATCGTTGAACAATTAGGAGGTTTCAAATCTGAAGTTCAAAAACTTATTTGTGGAGGTCCAATGATGGGAAGCGCCCTTATTCATTTAGATATACCTGTAACTAAGACATCAAGTTCTTTACTTGCACTTGTACAAGATGAAGTATCCCTTTTTGAACCTTCTGCATGTATTCGTTGTGGTCGATGTAAAGACGTGTGTCCGAGTTTATTAGTTCCTCAAAAACTTTATCAAATAGCAACAAAAAATGATACAGAAGCCTTTATTTTAAATGGTGGAATGGAATGTATAGAATGTGGTTGTTGTAGCTATACATGTCCAGCAAAAAGAAATATGACACAGGCATTTAAGAAGATGAAATATTTAGTCTCTGTTAATAAAAGAAAGTAGGTGTTATTCATGAATCAATTACTACATGTTTCTGCTTCACCGCATATTAAAGATCGTGTTACAACATCTTCTATTATGTTAGATGTCATTATTGCTTTAATACCAGCTACTTTATTTGGAATTATTCAATTTAAAATAAATGCTTTATTGATTATTGTAACAACGATAACAACATGTGTTTTAGCAGAATATTTATATGAACGTTTTATGAAAAAAACAATTACCATCAAAGATCTATCAGCAGTTGTCACAGGACTTATTCTTGCTTTAAATTTACCATCAACAGTTCCTTTATGGCTTCCTGTTATTGGTGGTCTCTTTGCTATTATTGTGGTTAAACAATTTTATGGAGGATTAGGACAAAATTTTATGAATCCAGCGTTAGCTGCAAGATGTTTTTTATTGATTTCCTTTACTGGAAGAATGACAAATTTTGTATTTGATGGGATGACTTCATCAACGCCACTTGCAATTTTAAAAAATGGAGAAAGCTTTGATTTAATAAGGATGTTTATTGGAAATACTGTTGGAACAATTGGAGAAACTTCTGCAATTGCACTTTTAATAGGTGCAATGTATTTGATTGTTAAAAAAGTTATTAAAGTAACCATTCCTTTAACATATCTTTTAACATTTTCTATTTTTACATTGATTTTATCACCATGTCCTTTTGATGCTTATTATTTAGCTTGTGAGTTATGTGGTGGAGGTTTGATCTTTGGTGCCTTTTTCATGGCTACTGATTATGTAACAAGCCCAATGGATCAAAAAGGACAACTTATTTATGGTATTTTATTAGGTGTATTAACAGGATTATTTCGTTTTTTTGGAACAAGTGCAGAAGGTGTTTCTTATGCCATTATTATTTCTAATTTATTAGTACCATTAATTGATAAACTCACATTAAAAGGTGGTGTTGTCAAATGAAAAAAATAATAAAAGATATTTTAATTTTGTGCGTGATTACTATTATTTGCGGAGGACTTCTTGGTTATGTTTATCAAATAACAAAGAATCCTATTCAACACCAATCACAACAAAGTAAACAAGATGCTTATTTAAAAGTGATGAAAGAAGCAACTTCTTTTAAAGCTTATAAAGAAAATGATATCAAAAAATTATCTAAAAAGCTTAAAGGGGATTATGGTAAAAATGGTCTTGAAATAGAAAATGCTTTAAAAGCATATCATCAAAAACAAACTATCGGTTATATTATTCAAGTGATTGATCATGATGGTTTTGGTGGTGATATTGAAATCATTATTGGTATCAACCTTCAAAAAGAAATTACAGGAGTTGAAATTTTATCAATTGATGAAACAGTAGGACTTGGAATGAATGCTAAAAATGAAGAGTTTAGAAATCAGTATGTAGGGAAAAAAGTAGATCATTTCCAAGTCGTTAAAAATGGTAAACAAAATGAAGATGAAGTAGATTCTTTATCAGGAGCAACCATTACTTCTAAAGCAATGACAAATGGAATCAATGGAGCCTTAGATTTTTATGATTTATTGAAAGGAAGATGAAAATATGAAGAAATATTTAAAACCTTTATATAATGGAATCATTAAAGAAAATCCTACCTTTGTATTAATGCTTGGTATGTGCCCAACTCTTGCGGTTACAACTTCAGCAATGAATGGAATGGGAATGGGACTTACGACGATGGCGGTTTTAATTATGTCGAATTTTGTTATTTCAGCACTTAGAAATATTATTCCTAGTCGTATGCGTATTCCTGCTTATATTGTCATTGTTGCTTCTCTTGTTACAGTTGTACAATTATTATTACAAGGATATATTCCATCTTTATATGATACACTTGGTATTTATATTCCTTTAATTGTTGTCAATTGTATTATTTTAGGAAGAGCAGAAGCTTTTGCTTCTAAAAATAATCCACTTTTATCAATTATGGATGGTCTTGGTATGGGGCTTGGTTTTACTTTTGCTTTAACTTGTATAGGTTTAGTAAGAGAAATATTGGGTGCAGGAACATTCTTTTCAATGTCATTACCAATTTCATTTGAGCCAATAACGATTTTTGTGATGGCACCAGGAGCATTCTTTATACTTGCTTTGCTAACAGCTATTCAAAATAAATTAAAATTACCTAGTGCAACGAATGTTTCTCATTCATCTTTAAAGTGTGGGGGAGATTGTATGCATTGTCACGGTAATCAATGTCAAATAAATAAATCTTTGTTAAAGGAGGATCCTGAAAAATGAAAACACTTATTTTAACACTGATTAGTGTTTCTTTAGTTAATAATGTCGTTTTATCGCAGTTTTTAGGGTTATGTCCATTTTTAGGCGTTTCAAAACAAACCAAAACCGCAATGTCTATGGGTGGTGCAGTTATTTTTGTAATTACAATTGCGTCAGCTGTAACTCATTTGTTGTATCGTTTACTTGTTTTGTTACATGTTGAATATTTAGAAACAGTCGCTTTTATTTTAATTATTGCAGCACTTGTTCAATTTGTAGAACTCTTTTTAAAAAAATATTTTCCACCTTTATATAATTCATTAGGTGTTTATTTACCTCTTATTACAACCAACTGTGCTGTTTTAGGTGTTGCCTTAACAAATGTACAAAATAATTATGATTTTGTAACAAGTGTTGTAGCCGGTTTTGGGACAGCTTTAGGATTTACAATTTCAATTACAATTTTAGCAGGAATAAGAGAAAGAATTGCCGATAATGATATTCCTCATGTTTTACAAGGCTCACCAATTGTTTTAATTACAGCAGGTTTGATGGCTATTGCCTTTATTGGCTTTTCAGGCTTGATTTAAGGAGGAAATACGATGAATACAGTCATTATTGCAGTTATTGTTGTTGGGAGTATAGGATTGTTTATTGGAATATTCCTTTCACTTGCCAGTGTTAAATTTAAAGTAGAAGTCAATGAAGATGAAGAAAAAATTAGAGCGGTTCTTCCTGGAAATAACTGTGGAGCTTGTGGTTATCCTGGATGTGATGGCCTTGCATGTGCAATTGCTAAAAAAGAAGCCCCAATTAATCAATGTCCTGTAGGTGGTAATGAAGTTGCTAAAAAAATAGGAGAAATTCTCCATTTAGAAGTAGAAGAGAATACACATTTAGTAGCTTATGTTAAATGTAAGGGAACGTGTGATAAAATACAAAGACAATATCAATACGATGGTATTCATGATTGTTTAAGTGCAGCCGTTGTCCCAGGAAGTGGCGATAAAAAGTGTCGTTTTGGTTGTATGGGTTATGGCAGTTGTGTAAAGGCTTGTGCTTTTGATGCCATTCATGTTATTGATGGTGTTGCTCAAGTTGATAAAGAAAAATGTAAATCATGTCAAAAATGTATGGATGCTTGTCCGCAGCATCTTATTGAAATGGTTCCTTATGAATCTTTATGTCATGTAAGATGTAATAGCCATGATAAAGGACCAGTAGTTAATAAAAACTGTAAGGCAGGATGTTTAGGGTGTATGATGTGTCAAAAAGTTTGTCCAACAGGAGCAATTACAGTTGAAAACTTTTTAGCACATATTGATTATTCTAAATGTGTTCATTGTGGTAAATGCAAAGAAAAATGTCCAAGAAAGATTATTGAATAAAAAGAAAAAGGACATTAGCCCTTATTTAAATAGTGCTTAAAGGCTTTACTATAACTTACTTGATTGTTTTCATCAATAAAACAACCAGAAACACCTTCAAGTGAGTTAAGTAATTCAAGTCCTTTTTCTTTTCCTAAAGAAAAACAAACCGTGCTCAAAGCATCTCCTTGAATTGATTTTTTAGAAATAATCGTTACTGAGCTTAAACCGTTTTCATAACTATAACCTGTTTTTGGATTTAAAATATGATGATATCTTTTAGAATCAATTTCAAAAAATCTTTGATAAGTTCCACTTGTAACAACAGATAAATCATTGATTTTTAAACTAAACAATGAATCAGATGTTTGTTGTGGGTTGGTAACTCCAATAATAAAAGGATTCTCTTGTTTTTTACCAACACATAAAATATTACCTCCTAAATTAATAAGGGCACTCTTGACATTTTCTTTAAGTAAATAGTTTTTGATTTGATCGGCGATGTATCCTTTTGCAATTGCCCCTAAATCAATCATTGTTTCTGTATTTAGAAAACGTATCTTATGATTTTCTAAAATAATATTTTTATAAGAAACATCGTGAAGATGGTGTTGAATCAACGGATCTTCAGGAAGTGTGTGCTTTTTAAAATCCCATAATGAAGAAATCGAACCAATGGTAATATCAAAGCTTCCTTTTGATAAATCACTATAATAAAGCCCTTGTTTAATCACTTTATAGAGATCATCAGATAATTCTTGAGCTTCTAATTTGTTGGAAGAATGATTGATTTTATAGAGTTCACTTTTTTTATTATTGGCAGAAAAGATACGCTCGTATTTCTTGCATAAATCAAAACAGTTATTTAAAATATTTTTAGAAGAAGAATCATAAAGGGTTATTTGGATAATTGTATCTAGACAAAATTCTTTATTAGAAAGAGGAGTTGTGTTTTTACAACCGCAAAGGATAAATGAAAAAATAAGTAATGAAAGTATTGATTTTTTCATAGGTAACCTCCTTTTTTTATATTATAGCATGGAGTAAGAAGATGAAAAATAAAACGTTAAGAAATGATTTGATTATTCTTGGCATTCTTGTTGTTCTGATAGGAGGACTTTTTCTTTTTAAATCAAAACAACAAGGAGCAAAAATTGTCATAAAAAGAAATGATCAAATTGAAGGTTATTATTCTTTAGATGATGATCAAATCATTAATATTGATAATGAAAATAAAATACAAATTAAAAATCATGAGGTTTTTATGATAAAAGCAACTTGTCCAGATCATTTATGTATTAAACAAGGGAAAATAAATAAAAAAGGGGCAACGATTGTTTGTTTGCCTCATCATTTAGTTGTGGAAGTGATTGAAGGAAATGAAGGAAAAGAAGATGGAAAAGTCTATTAAAAAATTATGCTATTTGGCTTTATTTTGTGCAATAGCAATTGTTTTAAGTTATGTAGAATCATTAATACCTCTTTATTTAGGCGCTCCAGGAGCTAAATTAGGGCTTGCAAATGTCGTTACTTTGACATTACTTCTTTGTTTTGGCTTAAAAGAGGCTTTTATTGTCATGTTTTTAAGAATTTTGATTGTTTCTATGACTTTTACGAATTTCTATATGTTTTTATATAGTTTATCAGGAGGATTGCTTTCTTTAATAATCATGTATTTATTTTTAAAAACAAATTTATTTTCTGATATCATTATTTCCATTATGGGTGGTATTTTTCATAATGTAGGACAATTATTGGTAGCAATGCTTTTTTTTAGTTCAACAGTATTTATGTATTATTTACCGTATCTAATGCTTTTTGGTATACTATCGGGTATTGTAATAGGCATTTTAGGTGAAATCATTTATTTAAAAATAGGAAATCAATTAAAGAAAAGAGGTTAGAAGTATGTTTATTGTTCAAAAAATAGAAACAATGCAACGATTAAAAGAAAACTATTTCCAATCTTAGTAGCAAAAATACAAGAAGAAAAGATGAAAGAATGGGTTAAATGTTATACAAGTGATGTTTTAATTAATTGTTGTGTTTGTAAAAGATGACTTAAAATAGGTGATATTCAGCCAATAATTAGTAGCTGAAAATTTATAATTAATAGAAATTGTGTTAAAATACATATGTTAGATGGAGGAAAGTTATGAATACAGATTCAGTATTATCAACATTGCTAAGATATGTAAATGGACAATATAAAAAAGATACGAATTATGATATAGCACTTGCATTACTTACTCATTATAGTGTTATACCAGAAAAAACAATTAATGAGTTATCAGAATTATGTTTTGTATCACCAGCATCAATTTCACGTTTTGTTAAATTGATAGGATTTCATTCTTTTCAAGAATTTAAAAATGCTTGTTTAAATACACTTGATATATCTAAAACAGATTATTCTCCTCAAATTATAAAAGCTGATAAAAAAGATGTTAAAGAAATTTTTCAAAATTATACAAAACATGTTATTGATAATATTCAATTTACATATGATCATCTTGATTTTGAGCAACTAGATCATGTATGTAAATATATCCATGATAGTTTAGAAGTTTTGGTGTTAGGTTTAGAGTTTTCAACATTACTAGCACAACATATACAAAATAGATTTGCTTTGATGAATAAATATATTACGGTAGCAATTTCCAATGATGAACAATTAGAAGCGGCGCATAATCTTAAAGAAAATAGTGTTGTGATTATTTTAAGTGTAGAGGGAGGTTATTTTTATAGACATAGTGAAGTTATTCAAATACTTCTTGAAAAAAATATTAAACTTATTGTTTTAACGATGAATAATCATAATAAGATGATTAATGAATTTATTGATAAAGAAGTCATTTTATGTAGCCAGGATAATACAAATACTGAATCTAGGATGTCATTATTATATAGTTTAGAAATTATTATCATGTATTATTGTATTTATTTTACATATTAATTCTTATTTTCAATATCTGAAAAACAGTGTGTATTTTTGAAAATCGCACTGTTTTTTTGACGACTTATTCTTTACATATTCTTGTTATACTAACGATAGACAAAGGCCAATGTCATATACATACAAGGAGAAGGAAAATGGAAAAATTAATATCAATTATTGAAAAGACACTTGTTCCAGTAGCTAATAAGCTATCTCAAAATAAATATTTGAGTGCGATTAGTGGTGGATGTATGTCTACATTAGGAATTATTATGGTAGGTGCCGTTTTTACAATTTTAACAAATATATCATGGCAACCTTATACAGATTTATTAGCTTCAACAGGATTAGATCAATTATTTACAGGAGTGCAAAATGTAACAACAAATTTATTAGCTGTTTATATGGCGTTTGCTGTTGGTTATAGAGGTGCAACTGTTTTTGAAAATAAAAAATATACATTAACTTCAGGATTTTTATCTTTATTTGCATATATGTTACTTGTACCTTTAGATACAACAACATTAGCTGACTCAGGAATTAGTTTCTTTAATATTTCTTATTTAGGAACAAAAGGAGTTTTTGTGGCATTACTTGCAGGGCTTATTGTATCTAGATTGTTAGCGTTAATCACTGAAAAAAATATTGTTATTAAATTACCAGATTCTGTACCTGAAATGGTAAGTGAATCTTTATCATCATTATTAGCAGGAGTTATTATTGCGATTGTTTTCTTAATTTTTAGAGCTTTATTTGCAGTGACACCTTATGGAAATGCAACAGATTGTATTTATACAATTATTCAAACACCATTACAATCATTAACTGGTAACTTACCTGCATTTATCATTATTATTTTAATCGCACAATTATTATGGTTCTTTGGAATTCATGGTTCAATGACAGTATTACCAATTTTATTCCCAATTTGGTTAAGTTATATTGGTGATAATACAGCAGCAATGGCTGCAGGAAAAACAATTCCACATGTTTTAAATATTGGATTATGGGATTTAGCTAATTTAGGTGGATCAGGTGCAACAATTGGACTCGTTATTTTAATGTTCTTTAAAGCAAAAAGTAATCAATACAAATCATTTGGTAAATTAACATTGCCTTGTGGTATCTTTAGTGTTAATGAACCAGTTATCTTTGGTTTACCAGTTATTTTAAATCCAATTATGCTTATTCCATTTATTATTTGTCCTATTGTTTTAGTTTGCTTAGGATATGCTTTAATTCAATTTGGAATTGTAACAGCACCAATAGGAATTTTAGGTTTAGGATCAATGCCACCACTTATTTCTGGAATCATGCAAGGAAGTTTATCTTGGGGAATTTATCAATTAGTAGCTGTTGTTATTTCAATTATTATTTATTATCCATTCTTTAAAACAATTGACAATCAAGCATTAGCAAAGGAAAAAGGTGAACAAGGTGAATAACTTTTTATGGGGTGCTTCTACAAGTGGATTTCAAGTAGAAGGTGGTTATAACTTAGATGGAAAAGGATTATCAACAACAGATGTTCGACAAGTAAAAGAAGGTATTGCAGATTGCAAAGTAGCAAGTGACCATTATCATCATTTTAAAGAAGATATTCTTTTGATGAAAGAATTAGGTTTAAAAGCTTATCGCTTTTCATTCTGTTGGGCAAGAATTATGCCAGATGGGCATCATGTTAATCAAAAAGGATTGGATTTTTATGATCAAATTATTCATTTATGTTTAGAAAATCACATAGAACCTATTCCAACTCTCTATCATTTTGAAATGCCACAAGCATTAGTAGATGAATTTGGTGGTTGGAAAAACAGAAGATGCATTGATGCTTTTGTTGAATATGCGAGAATATGCTTTACAAAATGGAAAGGTATTGTTAATTATTGGGTAACGATTAATGAACAACTTATTGCTATGGCAGCAAGTGATTTAAATGGTAATCATGAAAGTGATAAAGTATTACAAACAAAAAATATGTACCAAATGTCTTATCATGCTTCTTTGGCAGAAAAAAAAGCTATGAAATTATTAAAAGAAATTGATCCAAAAGCTAAGATTGGTGTTGTTAATGCTGTACAAAATGTATATCCCTATAGTTCTTCACCAGAAGATGTTTTGGCAGCGATGGATGCGGAAGAACTTATGATGTATATGCTTTTAGATATGTCTGTAAAAGGAGAATATTCGTTTAGAGTTAAAAATATTTTAAAAAAAATGAATTGTTCTCCTGTTAAAGAAGATGGCGATGATGAGATTTTACATGCTTCTCAACCAGATTTTATAGGAATCAATTATTATTCATCTATTTGTGTAAAGGAAAATAAATCAGCTACTGTCAATTATCAATTACCACCATTTTTTAGAAGCTCTATGTTTGAAGTATGTCCAAATGAGCATTTAAAGAAAACAAAATGGATGGCAAATGGTATAGATCCACTAGGAATAAGAAGTATTATTTATAAAATTTATAACCGATATTCTTTACCGATAATTATTACAGAAAATGGAATGGCTTATAGTGATGTATTAGAAAATAATCAAATACACGATGATTATCGAATTGACTATTTAAAATCTCATATTAAAGAAGTATTAATTGCGAAAGAAGAAGGGTATCCAATTTTTGGATACTGTCCATGGTCATTTATTGATGTGGTAAGTTCACATCAAGGATTTTCTAAAAGGTATGGTTTAGTGTATGTCAATAGAACAGATGAAGATGTAATGGATTGTAAACGTATTAAAAAGAATTCATTTTATTGGTATCAAAAGGTTATTGAAAGTAATGGTGAAAAATTATGATAGATTTAAAAAGTAAACCTTTTTATCTTAACGATCAACAAATTAGAAAAGTACAAAGTATTTTAAATTCTATGACACTTGATGAAAAAATAGGACAAGTATTTTGTCCTATTGGATCATCTTTTGAAGAAAAAGAAATTGTAGAATTTATTGAAAAATATAAACCAGGAGCGATGATGTATCGACCTCTGGAATCAACAAAGATTAAGCACATTCATGAAACTATTCAAAATTATAGTAAAATACCTTTAATGTTAGCTGCTAATTTGGAAAGTGGCGGAAATGGAATTTGTATAGACGGTACTTATTTTTCTAGACAAATGGGTGTTGCTGCGACGAATGATTTAAAACAAGCATATCATTTAGGCATGATTGCAGGAAAGGAAGCAAATGCGGTTTTATGTAATTGGTCGTTTGCTCCTATTGTAGATATTGACTTTAACTATTTAAATCCGATTACAAATATTAGAACTTATGGTTCTGATAAAGAAAAAGTAATTGCTTATGCTAAACAACAAATCAATGCCTTGAGAGAATATAGTGTTATCCCTTGTATCAAACACTTTCCTGGAGATGGTGTTGATATGCGTGACCAACATTTAGTAAGTAGTGTTAATGATTTAACGGTAAAGCAATGGGATGAAAGCTATGGAAATATTTATTCATCGTTTATTGATGAAGGAGTAGAAACTATTATGGTCGGTCATATGTTATTACCTCATTATGTTAAATATTTTAATCCGACAATTAAGGATGAAGATATTTTACCAGCAAGTTTATCAAAAGAAGTTTTAACGAATCTATTAAGAGAAAAACTTTCTTTTAATGGAATGGTTGTAACAGATGCAACGGCGATGATTGGGTATAATGTTGCTTTACCTCGAAGTCAAGCAATTCCTTTAAGTATTGAAAATGGATGTGATATGATTCTTTTTAATAAAGATATCGATGAAGATTATACATTTATGAAAAAAGGTTTAGAAAATGGTCTCTTGTCATTGGAGAGATTAAATGAAGCAGTTCTTAGAATTTTGGCAACAAAGATGGCAAATGGTGTATTTGAAAATAAAAAACCATTAAATGAGATTGATGTAGTTGGTTGTAAAGAACATCAAGAACTTGCTTATCAATGTGCAAGCAAAGCAATTACTTTAGTTAAAAATAAGCAAGATATTTTACCGATAACATCTCAAAAGTATAAAAATATTCGCTTGTATCATTTAACAGATACCTCAAAGGGTGGTTTTAAAGAATCTGGAAGTCAAAAGAAAATAGAAGATTATTTAAATGATCTAGGATTTAATGTAGATGTTTATGATGAAAATCAACTTGATTTCCATGAAATTTTTGAAACAGGTGTTTCATATTTAAAAGATAAATATGATTTAGTTATTTATGTTGCTGATTTTGATACAGCAAGTAATTATACAGTAAGACGTGTTGAGTGGATTAAATTAATGGCTGCCAATGCTCCTTGGTTTGTACAAGATATACCAACGCTCTTTATTTCGCTTGCCAATCCATATCATTTATTAGATGTTCCAATGATTAAAACATATATCAATGGTTATAGTCATAATGATGTAGTTATTCAATCATTAGTTAATAAACTGGTAGGTAAAGAAAAGTTTGTAGGTGTGAGTCCAGTTGATGCATTTTGTGGAAAGTGGGATACAAAAAGATGATAGATACAATTATATTTGATTTAGATGGTGTGATTTGTTCAACAGATCATTATCATTACTTGGCTTGGAAGAAACTTAGTGATGAACTTCATATTTCATTTGATGAAAAAGATAATGAAAAATTAAGAGGAGTTTCACGTATGGAAAGCTTAGATATTATTTTAGAAAAAAGCAGTCAAACTTATTCTCAAGTAGAAAAAGAAGAATTTGCGAATAAAAAGAATACTTTATATCAACAATATCTTAAACAAATGACACCTAGTGATCTTTCTGTTGAAGTTAAAGAAACACTTGATCAATTAAGAAATAAAGGATATAGATTAGCAATCGGTTCATCAAGTAAAAATACAAAACTTATTTTAAAACAACTTGGTTTAGAAAACTATTTTGATGCTATTTGTGATGGAACAATGATACAATACTCTAAACCACATCCAGAAGTATTTATGAAAGCTGCTGATTTATTAGAAAAAAATTATAAGAACTGTTTAGTTGTGGAAGATGCTCTTGCAGGATGTATCGCAGCTAAGAGTGCTTCAATGCACGTTGCAGCTATTTCCAGTGCTTATGGAAGTCCTTATGCAGACTATCATTTAAATACTTTTAAGGATTTATTAGAAATAAATAATAAATAATAGATTTTCCAAAGATTCCTAGTCCAAAATACCTCCATAAATAGTTTAGGAAATTTTTGGGAAATATTAAGGATATGATGCTGATCATATTCTTTTTTGTTTTACTTATGAATTTGATATGTAATTGAAATTGTCTTTTTTATGATTCCTTTTAAAATAGAAATCAAAGGAATAAAAGAGATATGAAAGATTACTATCACTATTTTGTAAATAAGGGAAATCATCTAAATAAAAATAATATATTAAAACAAGAAGAATATCGCTTTAAAACATTTAATCAAAATACTGCACTTCAAATTATTCAACAAATCATAGAGGCTGCTAAAGCGTATGATAAACCTTTTGCATCAAGAATTGTTTATAGAGATAAAATCATTGCTGAATACAGTGAACTAGAAAATACGTCGTGGTTAAATCGAAAAGAAAAAGTTTGTTATGAAACGAAACATTCTTCGTATTATATCTTCTTAGATAATATGCAATTTCATCTTTACGATTATATGATTGATGATGAAAGTTATGGGATCTGTGGAGGAAGTTTTCCTCTTTATGAAAATGATGAATTTGTTGGAACAATTACTTTTACGGGATTAAGACCACAGGAAGATCATGGAGTGATTATTCAAGTGTTAGAAAAGGTATTTCAAGAAAGAAATTGAAATATCTTTTTTTGTAACATATATAATGCTTTTTATATTTATCTCTTATTTTTAATTTGTTAGAGTTAACTGATGGAGGATGATGATATGAATCAATATAAAAAATTATTTGAACCAATCACTATTAGAAATATGACATTAGATAATCGATTAGTCATGGCACCAATGGGAACAAACTTTGGTGAACAAAATGGTGAGATGAGTTTTTTACATATGAATTATTATGAAAGACGTGCTAAAGGAGGCGATGGTCTTTTAATTGTAGAAAATGCTTGTGTGAAATATCCAGAAAGAAGTAATGGAACAACACAATTACGTATAGATGCCGATAATTATATACCTCGTCTTTATAAACTATGTGAAACCATTCATCAATATGGTACGAAAATAGCTATTCAATTAAACCATGCAGGAGCAAGTGCCATGGAAAGTCGTATTGGAATACAACCTGTTTCTGCGAGTGCAACTCCTAATAAAGCAGGAGGAGCGATTTCTCGTGCTTTAACAGTAGAAGAAATTTATAGTATTGCAGATGATTATGCAACGGCTGCTAAAAGACACAAACCATTGGTTTTGATGCAATAGAAATTCATGCGGGACATTCTTATTTGATTTCTTAATTTTTATCACCCCTTACCTTTGTTTTTGTTATAACGAATTCTTTTTCATTTGAAAAATGAGTTTTCATTTTATGAAAAAAATGAAACCGAATACAATAAAATGAATATAATAAGTAAAGAACAAACAGGAGGAATTCAAATGGGATTTAAAGAAGGATTTTTTTGGGGTGGCGCAACAGCTGCTAACCAATATGAAGGTGGATATTTAAGTGGTGGTAAAGGTCTTGCTATTCAAGATGTCATCACTGGTGGAGATGGAAGAAATAATATTCCTAGACGTATGGCTTTAAAGCTTGCTGATGGATCAACAAAATTTATTGATCGTCGTGGAACTGAAGTACCTGATGGTGCTGTACCATATGTGGATGAAGATACATATTATCCAAGCCATGTGGCAACTGATTTCTATCATCATTATAAAGAAGATATTGCATTATTTGCAGAAATGGGATTTAAATCATTCCGTCTGTCTATTAACTGGACAAGAATTTTCCCAAATGGGGATGAAAAAGAACCTAATGAAGAAGGTTTAAAATTCTATGATGATGTTTTTGATGAAATGTTAAAATATGGTATTGAACCACAAGTAACAATTGTACATTTTGATTTACCACTTCATTTAGCAACAGAATATGATGGTTGGTATAATAGAAAAACAATTGATTTCTATATGAATTATGTAGAAACAATTTTCAATCGTTATAAAAATAAAGTTAGATATTGGTTAACATTTAATGAAATCAATTTCTGTAAAGATTACACAAACTTAGGAATTACAGAAGCTTTATCTAGACCAGATAAAGTTGCACAAGCTGTTCATCATATGCTTGTTGCTGCAGCAAAAACAGTAATTCGTGGTCATGAAATCAATCCAGAATTTCAAATTGGGATGATGATCAATTATTCAGAAATTTATCCAGAAGATTGTAATCCAGAAAATATGTGGAAACGTATTACTGAAAAAAGATTACGTACATTCTATACAGATGTTCAAAATAAAGGATTCTATCCAGAATGGAAACTTATTGAATATAAAAATGCTGGTATTGAATTAAAAATGGGAGATGGAGATTTAGAAACATTAAAAGCTGGTACAGTAGATTATATTGGATTTTCTTACTATTCAACAAGTGTTGCTACTGTAAACGTAGATGCTAAAAGAACAGCTTCTAACTTAGAAAGTGCTGTTAAAAACCCTTATTTAAAAGCAAATGATTGGGGATGGCAAATTGATCCAGTTGGTCTACGTATTGTTTTAAATGAATTGTGGGATCGTTATCATAAACCACTATGGATCGTTGAAAATGGTTTAGGAGCTATCGATACAGTGGAAGAAGATGGTTCAATTCATGATCCTTATCGTATTGATTATATGAAACAACATATCATTGAAATGAAAAAAGCAGTTGATGAAGATGGTGTTGATTTAATGGGATATATGCCTTGGGGATGTATTGATGTGGTTTCAGCAGGAACTGGTGAAATGAGAAAACGTTACGGATTTATCTATGTAGATATGGATGATGATGGAAATGGTGATTTGCACCGTGCACGTAAAGATTCTTTCTACTGGTATCAAAAAGTATGTCAGTCTAACGGAGAAGAATTATAAAAGAATTGCAAAATGCAATTCTTTTTTAATATTTTTCTTTTATTAATTGAAAGAATGATTTCATTTCATGAGAAAGCCATTTGTTTTTATGGCAGAGAAGTTGACGATAGACATCAATTTGGTAATCAGGAATATTAATTTGAATGATTGTTTTATTTTTTAAATCATTTTCTAAAATATATTTTGGTAAAAAACTGATATATTGATCAAGTTTCAATAGTTCTAAAAGTAAATCTGTATTTTTAGATTGGATAAAAGGCTTGATTTCTAAATTGTCTTCATGAAGCTTTTCTTCGAGAAGGCGACGATAACTGGCATTTTTTTCTGTTAAAATAATGGGATAAGTTAGGATATCTTGAATTGTTGGCTGTTTGATTTTACAGATTGGGTGATGACATGATGCTACAAAAGTAACTTCTTCTTTAGATTGATATATTTTTAGCCAATCTGTATCTAAAAGTTGTTTATCAACTAAGTATGCAAAATCAATATCGTTATTTTTAAGCATTTTTAAAAGTCCTTCAATTGTATCTGTTGTAATCGAAACAGATACATGAGGGTGGTATTGATGATATTTACAAATAAGCTGAGGAACTATGGAAGAACATAATGAATCAATAGTTCCAATTGTAAGATGACCATTAAGTTCTAATGAAGGATTAACGGCTTCTTTCGCACATGAAATATCATCAAGTATCTTCAAACAGTGCTGATAAAATGTTTTACCATGATTTGTAAGAGTAACCTTTTTACCTAAACGATCAAACAATTGTACACCAAGTTCTCTTTCAAGATTTTTGATATGAACGGTGATAGATCCTTGACAATAATCTAACTTTTTAGAAGCTTTTGAAAAACTACCTTGTTGAACAATTGTTGTAAATGAAATAAGTTCTTGTATTTCCATAAGAGTCTCCTATTAAAAAAATTAAACATATCTATTAAAATCATTTAATTTACTTGATAACACATTCATATTAAACTAGAGTTATCAATTAATCAAGGAGTATTTATATGAAAAAGACAGAACAAAAATATCAAACATATGTTCAAATATTAAAAGAAGAATTGATTCCTGCTATGGGATGTACAGAACCGATTTCATTAGCGTATGGAGCAAGTCTTGCTAGAAAAGTGTTAAATCATCTACCTACAAAAATTGTTGTAGAAGCAAGTGGGAGTATTATAAAAAATGTAAAGAGTGTCATTGTTCCTCATACACATCATTTAAAAGGAATTAAAGCAGCTGTTTGTGCTGGAATCATAGGAGGCAATGATGATAAATATTTAGAAGTATTAAGTCAAATTGATGAAAAAACAAAGAAAGAAATTGATCAATATATAGAAAAAGTAGATTTTGAAGAACATTTTTTGGATAGTTCAAAAGTATTTGATTACATAATAACGGTTTGGAATAAAAAAGAGTATGTAAAAGTGAGAATAAGTGATTCTCATATGCATGTTGTTTGTATAGAAAAAAATGGAAAAATACTTCAAAAAGAGAAAAGTATTATAAAAAAGGAAAAAGCAGATCGCTCATTATTAGATATAAAAGATATTTATGACTTTATAACGACTGTCGATTTGATCGATATTCAAGAAATTTTAGAAAGACAACTAGATTATAATTATGCGATAGCTTGTGCAGGTTTAAATGATAATTATGGAGCTAATATTGGAAAAGTTCTTTTAAAATCTTTTGGCAATGATGTAAAAAATAAAGCGAAGGCTTATGCTGCAGCTGGTAGTGATGCGAGAATGAATGGTTGCGAATTGCCGGTTGTTATTAATTCGGGGAGTGGCAATCAAGGTATGACATGTTCTTTGCCTGTTATTATCTATGCTCAAGAATTAAAGGTTTCAAAAGAAAAAATGTTTAGAGCGTTAGCTCTATCTAACCTTGTGGCGATTCATGAAAAAAGTGGTATTGGAACTTTATCAGCTTACTGTGGGGCAGTAAGTGCCGCTACTGGAGCTGGTGCAGGAATTGCTTATTTATACGATGAAGATTATCAAGCTGTCATTCATACAATTGTTAATACACTTGCCAATGTTTCGGGGATAGTTTGTGATGGAGCTAAAGCTTCTTGTGCAGCAAAAATTGCTTCTAGTGTTGATGCGGCTATTTTAGGTTATCATATGTACAAAAATGGACAGGAATTTAAATCTGGAGATGGACTAGTGATGGAAAATGTTGAAGCAACAATTCAAAGTGTTGGACGATTAGGTAGAGAAGGAATGAGGGAAACGAATAAAGAAATTATAAAGATGATGATTCATGAATAATAGACAATATGGAGTATTGTTTTATCAATATTCCATCTTTCATTACATCAGTTTTATATTTTCCAACAGTATCATAAGTAGCAATAATTTGACGATTTGGATTAGTTAAACAGATTTTATCATCGTCAATTAGATCAAATGAGCCAATTCTGCTTCTTACTAAAGCTTCGCCAACATATCCGCCAACACCACCTAAACCAAAGATAGAAACTCGACTATTTTTTAATTTATCCATGGCTTCTTTTCCATATAATAATTGTGTTCTTGAAAATTGATTTAACATACTTCCTCCTTAAGATTCATTCTATGGGGATCAAAAAGTATGTAAGTCTAATGGAAAAGAATTATAAAGAGAGTTGCAAAAGCAAATCTCTTTTTTGTTTATAGAGTTGATTTTGTAAAAAAGAATGAGTTGTGCTATACTTTTTAATAGTTAAAGGAAGTCATGAATATGCAAAGTTTAAAGGAATTGATTCAAAAGGAAAGTAAAAAAATCACATTACTTATTATCTTTTTTTTAATGATTATTGTTACTTTTTTTAACTGTATAACAGCTAAAAAAGAAGCAAATTATACAGCACAAACGACTTTTTATCATATTGAACAAATTTTAAATGAAAATCAAAAAGATTTAAATAAACAAAAGAAAGAATATCGACAAACCTGTATTGATAATGCTCAAGCTGTTGCATATAGTCTTCAAGAAAATCCAGATGCTCTATATAATATTGATGAATTAAAGAAAATAGCACAGTATGTTGAAGTTGATGAAATTCATATTTTTAATAAGCAAGGTGTTATTATTTCTGGGACACATCCTGAATATTATGGTTATTCATTTGATTCAGGTAAACAACTAAGCTTTTTTAAACCATTACTTTCTAATCAAAATTTACAACTGACTCAAAAAATTATGGAAAATACTGCTTCTCATATAAAAATGCAATATTCTGCTTTATGGAGTGAGAATAAAGAATTTATTGTACAAGTAGGTATGAATCATGAAAATGCCTCTAAAGCAACTAAAAAGAATCAATTATCTTATTTATTTAAATTATTTAGAGTAAATAATGAAGCACAATATTATGCAATCAATTCTAAAAATCATAAGATTGTTGGTACAACACATCATCATATAGGAGATATAGCTTCTAGTATTGGATTGAAAGATACACAAATTAAAGAAGTAAAAAATGGTTTTTTTACTGAAATTGATGGACAATTATCCTATTGTGTTTCAAAGAAAATAAAAAATAATTATATTTATTGTATTATTCCTGTAAGAGTTCTTTTTAAGGAAGTACCTAAAAATTGTTTAGAAATGATCGTTTGTTTAATTATTATATCTATTTTATTTAGATTACTTATTATTAAGTATATTCGTGTTTATGTGATTGATAGTATAAATCAAATTAATCATCAATTATCTAAGATTTCTAAAGGTCAATTAGATGAGGAAGTATCGATTAATAATAGTTTAGAATTTCAAAAATTAAGTCATTATATTAATGAAATGAAACAAAGCTTATTAGTTAATAATAAAAAAATGGATTATATTTTAACCCAAACAAATCAACTTATTGGGTTCTATGAATATAATCAAAAATTAAATACATTGTATTTATCAGATGGGTTTAAAGAAATATTTTCTTTAAATTCACAACAATGCACACAATTTAAAGAAGATATTAATGATTTTATTGATTTTTTAAATAAAATAAATACACATCAAGTTGAAAAAGATATTTATTATCTTCCTCAAATGAAACATTATATACAAATAAATGATCGAAAAGATCAAGATAATACATTAGGCGTTATGATAGATATCACAACCTCTTATATAAAAAGAAAGAAAATAGAAATAGAAAGAGATGTCGATGAATTAACACAAATATATAATCGAAATGGTTTAAAAATAAAAATCAATAAGTTATTAGAAGATAAAAATATAGCTCAATATGCTTTGATATTTATAGATTTAGATGGCTTAAAACAAATAAATGATGTCTATGGACATTATTGTGGAGATCTTTATTTAAAACAAATGACAAATGTTTTAAAAACTATTTCGGGAGAAAAATGTTTGGTAGGACGCTTGGGTGGAGATGAATTTATTGCTTTTTTCCATCATTATGATTCAATGGAAAAATTAAATAATGATATTAATCAATTAAATGAAATAAGAGATCAAATCGTTTTATTAGCAGATGATCATAGTGTAAATTTAGCATTTTCATATGGTGTTTGTTATGGAACAGAAAGTACTGATTTACAAAGAATGATCGAGATTGCAGATTATAAGATGTATGAAAATAAACGTAAAAGAAAAGGAAGATAGATTAAGTATCTTCCATTTTAAATAGTTGTTAAATCTTTAACAACTTCACTTGCAATAATTAATCCTACAGTGGAAGGAACAAAGGCGTTACTTCCAGGAATATCTCTTCTAATTGTACATTTACGTTTTGTTCCTGGTGGGCATATACAATGTGTTCGGCAACTGATGGATAAATCATCAATTGGGCGAATTGGTTTTTCTTCAGAATAAACAACTTTTAATTTTTTAACATGTCTTTTTTTGAGCTCTCTACGCATGACTTTTGCTAGAGGACATACTTTTGTTTTATAAATATCTGTGATTTTAAATTGGGTAGGATCAACTTTATTTACAGCTCCCATACTTGAAATAATGGGAATATTGTGTTCTTGGGCTTTTAAAACAAGTTCGATTTTTGCAGAAACTGTATCAACTGCATCTATAATCATAATCTTCAAATGAAAAATCAGTAGCATTTTCTGGTAAAAAGAAACATGGATGTGTTTGAATGTTGACTTTTGGGTTGATTTTTAACATTCTTTCTTTCATGACATCTGTTTTATATTGACCAACTGTATCAAATGTAGCGATGATTTGACGATTGAGATTTGTTAGACAAATTTTATCATCATCTATTAAATTAAAAGAGCCAATTCCACTTCTTACAAGCGCTTCGCCTACATAACCGCCGACACCACCTAGACCAAAACTGGCTACATGGCTATTTTGAAGTTTATTCATGGCTTCTTTTCCATATAATAATTGTGTTCTTGAAAATTGGTTTTCCTTAATCATAGTAAAACACTATGAAGTATAGTGATCATTTATATGATGAAGTCAATATTTTTTGTTGACTTTAAAAAAATATTTTTGTAGAATAACACTCGGCTTTAAATTAAATATTTGGTATCTATTGGAAACGCACACTCCCTGAGTGATAACGAACAACACAATTCATTATCATAAGGAGGTTTTTTTATGCCAAAAACAAAATTTCAAGAAATTATTTTTACAATTATGATGGTTTTCATGATGGTTTATTTTATGATTTGTTATAACATTGCCTTAAATGTAGGAGGTATGACAAATCAAGTATTCTTAGATGCTTTTCATGAATTAGTGATTATGGGACCCATTGCTTTTATTTTAGATTTTTTCATTATTGGACATTTAGCTAAAAAGAAAGCATTTCAAATTGTTGATTTAGAAAATGGTCATCCATTTCATTTAGTAATTGCGATTTCAGTGGTATCTATTATTTTAATGTGTCCATGTATGTCATTTGCAGCAACACTTTTATTTAAAAATGCAGGAAGTCAAATCATTGCTGTTTGGTTACAAACAACAGTTTTAAATTTCCCAATGGCATTTTTCTTACAATTATGTTTTGCTGGACCAATCGTAAGATTTGTCTTTGGAAAAATATTTAGAGAAAATAGGGCTTAGGCTCTATTTTTATTTTACAAAGAAAAATTCTTTCGCTAAAATAAAAGAGGATGAGGGGGGATTTACTTGAAATTAACAATGCTTGGAACAGGAAATGCACTTGTGACAAAGTGCTATAATACTTGTTTTGTCATTGAAAATGAAAATGATTATTTGATGGTTGATGCTGGTGGGGGCAATACAGTTTTAAATCAACTTGAAAAAGCAGGGATCAATTGGAAAGATGTAAAACATATTTTTGTCACACATAAACATATTGATCATTTATTAGGGATGATTTGGATGATTCGTTTGATTTGTCAAAATATGGCAGCTGGTAAATATGAAGGAGAAGCTTATATTTATGGTCATCAAGAAGTGATTGAGATGTTAGAAACGATTTCTCAAATGCTTTTACAAAGTAAGCAAACAAAATTTATTCATGACCGTTTACATCTTGTGGTTGTAAACGATGGTCAAACGAAAGAAATTATTGGTAAGAAAGTAACTTTCTTTGATATTCATTCAACGAAAGCTAAACAATTTGGTTTTATGATGGAACTTGATCAAGAAAGAAAATTAACATGTTGTGGGGATGAACCTTATAACGCAGAAAATGAAAAATATGCTTTAAAGAGTGATTATTTATTACATGAAGCTTTTTGTTTATATGATCAAGCAGATATTTTTCATCCTTATGAAAAACATCATTCAACAGTTAAAGATGCGTGTCAGCTTGCTGAAAAATTAAAAGTAAAAAATGTGGTTTTATATCACAGCGAAGATCAAAATATTGAAAATCGTAAAGAACTTTATACAAAAGAAGGAAAAGCTTATTTTAGTGGGAAGATTTATGTTCCTAATGATTTAGAAACAATAGAATTATAGAAAGGAGATTTTTATGCTCATTGTCAATCAAATAGAAAATACACATTTTTCAAAAACAGAGAAGGAAATTGTTGATTATATTATTGATCAAGGAATGAATATTGAAAAAATGTCTGCTAATGAAATAGCAAGGAATACGTTTACAAGCGCTCCTTTGCTTGTAAGAATTGCTAAGAAGTTAGGATATAGTGGTTTTAATGAATTTAAAAGTGCGTATTTAAAAGAACTTTCTTATATGTTAGAAGAAACAGATGTAGATGCTTCTATTCCTTTTTTATTAAGTGATGATTTGATGACAATTACAAAAAATCTTGCTTTATTAGAAAAAGAAACCATTCAAGATACACAGCAACTTAATCATCATGATGATCTACAAGAAGCGGTTCGCTTATTACAAAAAGCACAAGTTATTGATATTTATGGTGTTCTCGATCATGTTTTACTAGCGAAACATTTTAAAACATTAATGATGTATATTGGTAAAGATGTTCAAGTCATTGATCAAGTAACGGGTCAAAAAAGAAGTGCCTGTCTTGCCGATGAGAGTCATTGTGCAATCATTATTTCTTATTCAGGACAAACAAGAGAAATGGTGGAAGTTGCAGAAATTTATCATAAAAGAAATATTCCATTTATTTCAATTACTTGTATGGCAGAAAATTCTATTTCAAGATTGGCGGATGTTCATTTGTATCTTTCTTCAAGAGAAATGTTACATATTAAAATAGGTGATTTTGCTTCAACAACCTCTTTAAAATATTTATTTGATATTTTATATGCAGGTGTCTTTTCGTATGATTATAAAAAGAATCTAGAAACGAAAATTGTAGTTGCTTCATATGTTGATGATCGTCAAAGTGAAGATGAATATATAAATGAAAAATAGGTCGAGTTGACCTATTTTTTTAAAGATTTATTTTTTAATTCATTGACATATTCCATTTGATGTTCAACATTTTCATGAAGTTCTTTTTCCATTTCTTCAACAGTAGTATGTTTTACTTCTGCTGTTTCATCAGTTTTCCCATAAACCGCTTCATAAGCTTCTTTAGCGTTATGTTGTAATGCATGACGCATTTGATGTAATTCTTCTAATTTCTTTTCTTGTTCTTTGATTTCATCATCAACTGATTGATACATTTCTTCAATTGTTAATTGTTTTTTAGTGTCATCATCATGTTGGATGTCTTGACCGTCCTTAAAATATTTTTTTAAAGATTCTTTTGCTTGTTCATTAATTTCATTGATACTCATATTTTATTCCCTCTTTCTTAATACAAGTATATTATAGAATGAATGATAAAAAAGATAAAGCATTTAGATATCACTTTAAATCCCATTAACAAATTCCTAAAAATGTAAGAGCTTTAAATGTTAATATCATTAACATTGACATATTAGTTAGCTTATGCTAATTTACAATATGAGGGATTAAAATGACAACAGAAAAAATAAAAAGCTTATTATTAATGAATGAAAATAAAAAAATAACAGTCACATTACTAGCTAAAAAAATGAATGTTTCAAAAGCAACAATGTCAAGAATGATCAATACTTTTTATGAACAAGGATTAACTTTAGATAAAGGTAAATGTCAGCTTTCAAAAAAAGGACAAGAATATATTGAAAAAATTCAAGAAAAAATAAAGAATCTAACCTATTGGCTACAAGAAACAAGTCACCTAAATGAAGAAGAGGCTCGTCAAGAAGCTATCAAACTCTATACGACACTTAATGATGAAACCATTGAACGCATTTGTAGTCGTATTCATTTTAATAAAGTTTTTGATCAACTGGGAGACCTTGTAGAATTTTCAGGACATTATTTAGAACATCATTTAGAACCAGGTAAATATAATTTTTCTTTTACATTATTTCATTATAAAGATGCAAATGTTCATTCAATGGCTAATCGAGGCTTTGAGCATCCTGCCTATCTTTTAATTGAGCACCATCAAGGATTTCTTGTATTTCAACCAATTGAAATGAAAAAAGAATTATTAAAAGAAAGAATTACGATTTCTTCTAAATTAAAATCGATGAAATATCTTATTCAGAATAAGGAATGTGATTGTTTTGAAAAAAATGATTGTTTCTATATACCTATTACAGATTTAAATTTCTTTTATACAAAAGAAGAAAGATTGATGCAAACATCTCTTACGGTTAAATTAAAGGTTAATTTATTAAAAGGACATATGCCAGAAAATCTTGCCCTTTTAAAAATACTGTTTCATTGATGAAACACGAAAAAGTATTATAAAACATGAAAAAAACAGCATTTTGTTTCATGGGTGAAACAAATCAAATGCTTGTTTTTTTATTTTAAACAGATATGATGATAATAGTTAGGTATAACTAACTATAGGAGGAAACATGAAAATATTATTTATTATATTTGGAATTATATCATTTATTTTAGGAGCGATTGGTGTGGTTTTACCAATATTGCCAACGACCCCATTTTTACTTTTAAGTGCTTTTTTATTTTCAAAAAGTTCAGATAGATTTCATGAATATTTAATTCAAACAAAACTTTATCAAAAATATATCAATGAAATGGTCATTGAAAGAAAGACAACCAAAAAGAAAAGGAATCAGTCATTATTTACAGTAACACTTATTTTTTTGATTGCTGTAATGATTACACCTGTATGGATTGGAAAGATATGTTTATTGATGGTAATGAGTATTCATCATTTTATTATGTTAAAGAAAGTAGAGATTATTAATGAATAAAATAGATCAAAAAAGAGAAAATGAAAAAAGAATATTAAAGGTAATGATTGATATTTATCAAAGAAAACATCCTCAAGAAAGTAAGATGTGTGAAGATCTTTATAAGTACGCTTGTTTGCGTATTGATAAATGTCCTTTTATGGAAACTAAAACTTTTTGTAGTGGATGTAAAGTTCATTGTTATCAAAAAGAATATCGAAGCCAAGTAAAAAAAGTGATGCGCTTTTCTGGAAAATATATGCTTTTTTACCATCCACTTCTAACAATCAAACATGGATGGCTTTCACTTAAAGAAAGGAGAAGAAAAAATGTTTAATAAAAGATTATTAAAAACTTTTAAAGCGGAAATGAAAAATGTTTATGGGTTAGTTTTGATTCAATGGTTGGTTTTAGTTTGTCATATTCTACTGACATTTTTACATAGTTATGTTTTATCTTGTCTTTATCTAAAACAATCTTTTTCACTTGTTTTTTATTTATTAAGTGTGATTTGTTTATTTGCTTTAAAATGTTTTTTACAAACAACACAAAATAAACAAGCATTATCTTTAACTGAAACGATTAAAACAAAGTTAAGAAAAAGTGTTTTTGATAAGATATATCATCAAAAACAAACAACAGTTTTTAAAGAATCGACGCTTACTCAACTTACAAGTGAAGGTATTGATCAATTAGAAATTTATTTTTCTAAATATATACCACAATTCTTTTATGCCATGTTGGCACCACTTACTTTATTTATCGTTGTTGGTTTTATGTCTTTAAAAGTAGCGCTTATCTTGCTTTTATGTGTACCACTTATTCCTGTTTCTATTGTTGTTGTACAAAAAATAGCTAAAAGGTTATTAGCGAAATATTGGAATAGTTATACAGGATTAGCGGATTCTTTTTTAGAAAATTTACAAGGACTTACAACTTTAAAATATTATCAAAGTGATTTATATTATCAAGATAAAATGGATAGGGAAGCAGAAGATTTTAGAAAGAAAACCATGCGTGTTTTAATTATGCAACTGAATTCGATTAGTGTGATGGATCTAGTAGCTTATGGTGGTTTTGGTCTAGGAGTTGTTTTGGGTTTACAAGAATATTTAAATCAACATATTACTTTTATGATGTTTGTTTTTATTGTAATGATTTCTATTGAATTCTTTTTACCTTTAAGAATGTTAGGAAGTTATTTTCATATTGGACAAAATGGAAACGTGGCAGCAGATAAAATTTTTAAACTATTGGATAGCTTGGATGATATTCAAGAAAGTTATCAAGAATCGATTTCAACTTTATCTTTTGAACATGTAACTTTTGGTTATAATGAAAAAATTATTTTAAAAGATGTTTCATTTTCTTTATCAAAGGGAACGTTTTTAACGATTGTAGGAGAATCAGGTTCAGGGAAAAGTACGATTGCTTCACTGCTAATGAATTTATATCCAATTCAAAAAGGTAAAATTCTTTATAATCAAGAAACAATATCAGAAACAATGACACTTTATCAAAAAATAACGTTGATCAAAGATGAAACATATATTTTAAAAGGGACAGTCTTTAATCATCTTGCAATGTCAGGATGTATTGATGAAGAAAAAATGATGGCTGTTTTAAAAGAAGTAAAACTATTTGAGGTCTTTGAAAATCAAGGAGGATTAAAGTTTCAACTCAATGAAGGAGCTAAAAATCTATCAGGTGGACAAAGACAAAGATTAGCTCTTGCAAGAGCGTTATTGCGTGAAAGTGATGTTTATATTTTTGATGAAGCAACGAATAATGTTGATCGTGAAAGTGAAGAGATTATTTTAAAAATTATGAAACGTTTAGCTAAAGATAAAATTGTTATTTTTATTACACATCGCATGGCCCATTGTAAAGAAAGTCAACTTACTTTTGTGATGAAAGAGGGAAGATTGATTCAACAAGGAAGTTATGAGGAATTATTTAAACAAGCTAATTTATTTAGAGAGCTTGTGGAAAATCAAAAGAATTTAGAAAGGATTATTGAAAATGAAAGATAAGACAAAATTAATTATTTCTTTATTAAAATTAGTACGTCCTTTTTTTATGATTATGTTATTGGCAATTATTTTAGGTGTGTTAGGGCATTTAACAGCAACCTTTATTACCGTTTTTATCATTCTCGCTTTTTGTAAAGTAATTTCCTTTTCACTTGCTGTTAAATTAATTATTCTTTGTGCATTTTCAAGAGGAATCTTACGATACATAGAACAAGCATGTAATCATTATATTGCCTTTAAAGTATTGGCCCATATTCGGCATTTAGTCTTTGAAAAATTAAGAGAACTGGCACCAGCTAAATTAGAAAATGAAGATAAAGGAAATATTATTGCAATGTTGACAAGTGATGTTGAACTCTTAGAAGTTTTCTTCGCTCATACTATTTCGCCAGTGATGATTGCCTTTATTTATAGTATAATTATGATTTGTTTTATAGATTCTTATCATTTTGTTTTTGGGATACTTGCTCTTGTTTGTTATGGTATCATGGGTATATTGATTCCATATATCACTTATAAAGTGAGTCAAAAAGAGGGAAGTAATTATCGTTTTTTACTTGCTAATTATAATACTTTTGTTTTGGAAACAGTCTTAGGAAAAAGAGAAATTATTCAATTTAGTCAACAAGAAACACGCTTTGAACAGATGATGGATTATCAAAATAATTTAACCCAAACACATCAAAAATTAATCAAACATCAAAGTTTTCAACAAATACTTTCTGATGGGCTGATTATTTTATCGATTGTTATTGCTATTTTATTGATCAAGAATCATGTTTCTAAAGAATTGTTGATTCCAATGATGGCTCTATCATCTTCTTTTGGACCAACGATTGCCCTAGCAAATCTCGCAAACAATTTGAATCAAGTATTCCCTTGTGCAAGACGTATTTTAAATCTATTAGATGAAGAACCATTACTTAAAGAAATTACAAATAAAAATACTACTTTAAATTTACCAATCGAAGTAAAAAATCTATCATTTCATTATCCAAATACGTCTACTGAAATTTTACATCAAATCAATTATACATTTGAATTTGGTAAAACCTATGGTCTTCTTGGAAAAAGTGGATGTGGTAAATCAACTTTATTGAAATTATTGATGCGTATTTATCAAGGTGAAGGTGAGATTTTATTTGATCATGAATCCATTGAAAATATCAATAGCCACACTTTAAAAGAAAATATCAGCTATGTTGATCAAGAAACATTTTTATTTAAAGATACGTTATATCATAATATTACTTTATTAAATCCTGCTTATAGTCAAGAAGATGTAATAGAAGCTTGTAAACAAGCACAAATTCATGATTTTATTATGTCTTTACCACAAGGCTATCAAACGATTTATGATGAAAATATTTCGGGTGGTCAAAAACAAAGAATTGGTCTAGCACGTGCTTTCTTAAGAAAAACACCGATTCTTTTATTAGATGAACCAACAAGTCGTATTGATAGTTTAAATGAAGCAGCCCTGTTAGAAAGTTTAAAACGAATTAAAGATGAAAAATTGATTATTATTGTTAGTCATCGAAAGTCATCTCTTGCTTTATGTGATGAAATTATTGAAATAGAGCAAGGAATGATAAAAAAATAGAAACGAAATAAAAAATTATTTATTTTTTTAGAAAATATCGTATAATGTAAAAAAGAATGGAGGATTTTAAGATGAAAGAATTTTTTAAAAGTAAAGAATTATGGACATTTGTAGGAGGAGCAGTTACTGCTGTTGTCACTTCAAAGTTCGCTAAAAGCAATAAAGCAAGAGAATTAGCTGTTAAAGGATTAGCTAGTGGAATGCAAGTAAAAGATAACGTAGAAGCAACTGTTACTTCTATTAAAGAAGATGCTCAAGATGTCTATGCTGAAGCAGTAGAAAAAAGTAAGGCACAATAATGATGAGTAATTTTAAAATAGTTCATGAAATCGATGGAAGATTACGTGTCCGTTTTGGACAATATGCTTTTACAAATGAACAAGCAACTATTTTAAAAAGCGATTTTTTAAAACTTGAATATGTAAGATATGTAGAAGCACATTATAAAAATGGAAGTCTTCTATTGGTTTTCGATGAAAATTATAAAAATGAAGTATTTGGTTATTTAAAAAGTTATGATTTAAGTACTTTACAAAATAGAGAAATTCCTAAAAATTGTTCTCAAAATTTACAAGTACTTGATCAAAGCTTTAAACATGAATTAATTAAAATTTTTGCTAAGAGATATGCTGTTAAGCTCTTTTTACCAAATGTTGTTGGTAAAGGAATTGCCATCTATAAAGCACTTGCTTATTTTAAAGCGGGGATTGCTTCACTTGGAAATAAACGTATTGATGTTCCAGTTTTAGATGCAACAAGTATTGGGATATCTTTATTACGCAAAGAATTTAATACAGCAAGCAATATTATGTTGATGCTTAAAATTTCTGAATTATTAGAAGATTACACACGTCAAAAAGTTACTTTACAATTAGGTGATAGCTTGATGAATAAATTTGATAAAGTTTGGATTTATAAAGATGGACAAGAACAAGAAATTGCGATGTCTGATTTAAAACAAGGACAAACTGTTATTGTTCAAACAGGAAGCATGGTTCCTATTGATGGGGAAATCATTGATGGTGAAGCCATGGTTAATGAATCAAGCTTTACAGGTGAACCATTAAGCAAACGTGTGACATTAAATGATACGGTTTATGCGGGAACGTTAATTGAAGAAGGAAAGATTTTTGTTAAAGTTAGAAACTTACAAGATGAAAGTCGTATTGCTAAAATTATTGATATGATTGATACCAATGAATCATTAAAAGCATCTATTCAATCAAAAGCAGAACATATGGCTGATGCCATTGTTCCCTATAGTTTCTTAGGATTCTTTGGTGTTTGGGCATTTACAAGAAATCTCACAAGAGCTACTGCTCTTTTATTGGTGGATTATTCTTGTGCGATTCGTTTATCAACATCAATTTCAGTGATTTCAGCAATGCAAGAAGCCTCAATGCATAATGTTTTAGTTAAAGGTGGAAAACATTTAGAAAGCATGAAGGATGCAAATGTGATTGTTTTTGATAAAACAGGAACTTTAACACATGCCAAACCTGTTGTACTAGATGTCGTTCCTTTACAAGATTATACAAGAGAAGAAGTTTTAAAAATTGCGGCTTGTCTAGAAGAACATTTCCCACATAGTGTGGCTAATGCCATCGTTCATCAAGCAGAAGTTGAAAACTTAAAACATCGTGAAGAACATGCGGAAGTAAAATATGTGATTGCTCATGGTATTTCGACAAGCTTAAATGGTGAAGATGTTATTATTGGAAGCAGTCATTTTGTCTTTGAAGATGAAGGTGTAGAAATGACACAAGAAATTAAAGATTTGATTTCTTCACTTGAAAGTAAAGGTTCAAGTTCCCTTATTTATCTAGCTATTGCTAAAAAGCTTGCAGGTATTATTAGTATTTATGATCCTTTAAAACCAGAAGCTAAAGAAGTTGTTCAAGAACTTCGTGATATTGGTTTTGATAAAGTCATTATGCTTACAGGGGATAGTCCTAACTGTGCAAAAGCAATTGCGAAACAATTAAATTTAGATGATTTTAGAGCAGGAGTTTTACCAGAAGATAAAGCAAGTTATATTGAAAGTTTAAAGAAAGAAGGAAATACCGTTGTGATGGTAGGAGATGGTATTAATGATACACCGGCCTTATCCATGGCAGATGTTTCGATTTCACTTCAAGATAGCTCAGATATTGCACGTGAACTTGCAGATATTACACTTGTATCAAATTCATTAAATGATATCGTCGCTTTAAGAATGATTTCAGAAGGCTTATTTAAACGTATTCATAGTCAATATCGTTTGATTGTTGGTTTAAATACATCCTTTATTGTTTTAGGAGCATTAGGTTTACTTACACCACAAATGCTCGCCATGCTTCATAATGGAAGTACATTCTTAATTGCTTCAGGTTCAACACGTTCATTATTACATTAGAAACAGATATTTTCTGTTTCTTTTTCTTTTTATGAAAGTATGTTGAAGTTGTAAAAGTGCTTTATTATACTAATAGAAAAGGAGATAGATTATGGCAATTAAAGTAATAATTATGGATATTGATGGGACTTTAGTCAATGATGAAAAAGTCATTACACCACTTACTAAAGAAACCCTTTTAAAAGCACAAGATAAAGGGGTACGTTTGGTTTTAGCTTCAGGAAGACCAACAAGTGGATTATTAAAACTTGCTGAAGAATTGGATATGGAAAATCATCATGGTTTATTTGTATGTTTCAATGGTTCAAAAGTAGTTGATTGTCAAAGTCATGAAACACTTTATAATCATGCGATTTCAGTAGAAGATAGTAAAGCTGTCTTAGAACATTTAAAGAATTTTAAAGCAAGACCAATGTTTGATAAAGATGAATATATGTATGTTAATGATGTTTTTGATAATACAATTACATATAAAGGAAAACCATTTAATGTGATGCAATATGAATCAAGAGGAAATAACTACATCTTATGTGAAAAAAGAGATTTAGCAGCCTTTGTTGATTTTGAAATCAATAAAATTCTTACATTTGGTGATCCAGACTATTTACAAGCACATTATAAGGAAATGATGGAACCATTTAAAGATCGTTTAAACTGTATGTTTACATCTGATTTCTATTTTGAATATACTGCAAAAGGTGTTGATAAAGCCAAAGCTTTAGATAGTGTTTTAATTCCTATGGGTTATAAAAAAGAAGAAATGATGGCTTTTGGAGATGCTCAAAATGATAAATCAATGGTTGAATATGTTGGCTTAGGTGTGGCTATGGGAAATGCTTCAGATGAATTAAAAGCAGTAGCTAATGAAATTACAGATACAAATAATAATGATGGTATTGCCAAAGCCATTATGAAACATATTGAGTTATAAAAACGGAGAAATCCGTTTTTTTCTTTGAGATACTTGAAAAAAAAGGAAAGGGATAGTATTCTATAGTTAGTTAGATTAGGCTAACTATAGGAGGGGGATATTATGTTTTTATCAATCAAGGATCTTAAAAAAAGCTTTGGTGAAGATGAATATAAGACAGAAGTTTTAAAAGGTATTGATTTTGAAATAGAAAAAGGTGAAATTTGTGTTTTACTTGGGCCTTCAGGTTCTGGTAAATCAACACTGCTAAATATTATTGGAGGAATTGATCAACCAGATAGTGGCACAATTATGATTCAAGGGAAAACAATTTCAACATTAAAAGAAAAAGATCTAACAAATTATCGTCGTAATCATTTGGGATATGTTTTTCAAATGTATAATTTGATTTCACATTTAAATGTTGAACAAAATATTGATGTAGGAAAATATTTAAGTAAAAATCCATTAGATAAAGAAGAACTTTTACAAACACTTGGTTTAAAAGAACATCGTTATAAACAACCAAACCAATTATCTGGTGGTCAACAACAAAGAACTTCAATAGGACGTGCAATCATTAAAAATCCAGATTTATTGCTTTGTGATGAACCAACAGGGGCTTTAGATTATCATACATCAAAAGATATTTTACAATTGATTGAAGATGTTAATAAAAAATATGGTAATACAACTATTATTGTAACGCATAATGATGCAATTAAAGATATGGCTGATCGTGTGATTTATTTACATGACGGGCGTATTCGTGAAAATATTAAAAATACACATAAAATTCCAGCAAAGGATTTGAATTGGTAAAATGAAGAATCCATTATTTAAAAGATTACCATATATTTTAAAAGATGAAATTGCGAAATATTTAATTATATTTTTATTTATGGCAGGGTCTATTGGTCTTATTTCAGGGTTTTTAGTTGCTGATGGCTCAATGATCAAAGCTTATAATGACAGTTTTGATAAATACAATATTGAAGATGGACATTTTCGTTTAAATGATTCTCTATCAAAAGAAAATAAAAAGGCTTTAGAAAAAGAAGGTGTCACAATTTATGATCTTAATTACATTGAAGAAGAAGTAGAATCTACAAGTACAATTCGTCTCTTTAAACCAAGAAACAAAGTCAATCAAGTATGTATTATGGAAGGAAAACTTCCTCAAAGTAAAAATGAAATAGCGATTGATCGTATGTATGCCGATAATAATAATTACCAAGTAGGCCAAACCATCAAAGTAGGTAAAAAGAAGTTAAAAATTACGGGACTCGTCGCTTTATCAGATTATAGTGCTCTCTTTTCAAAAAACAGTGATCTAATGTTTGATGCTATTAAATTTGGTGTAGGTATTGTTTCTGATGAAGGGTTTGAACGCTTTAAAGATGCTAAAATCTACTATAACTATGCGTGGACATATAATAAAAAGGTTGATAATGAAGTTAATGTCAGTAATGATTTTTTAAATGTACTTGTTAAAAATGTTTCAGGTATTGACGATTATATTCCTCAATATGCTAACCAAGCTATTCACTTTACAGGTGATGATATGGGTGGTGATGAGGCAATGATGACGGTTTTACTTTATATCATTATTGGAATTCTTGCCTTTGTCTTTGCAATCACTACTAAAAATACTATTGAAAGTGAAGCACCAATGATTGGAACACTTCGCGCTATGGGATATACAAAAAAAGAAATGTTGATTCAATATATGACATTACCTATTCTTGTTTCCTTAGTTGCTTGTATTGTAGGAAATATTTTAGGATATACATATTTTAAAGATGTCATGGCAGGTATGTATTATGGAAGTTATAGCTTACCAACTTATGTAACGATTTGGTCTGGGGATGCTTTCATTAAAACGACAATCATTCCATTTATTATGATGGTTTTAATTAATTATGGTATTTTAATGAAATCTTTAAAATTATCACCTCTTAAATTTATGAAAAGAGATATTAAAAAAGTTAAAAAGAATAAAAAAACATTGGTATTGCATCGTTTGGGCTTCTTTTCTCAATTTAGATTAAGTGTTATTTTAAATAATTTATCAGGCTATATTACATTATTTGTGGGTGTTTTATTCGCAATTATTTTATTAATGTTTGGAATGGATATGCATCCTGTTCTCGATCATTATCAAGATATTGTTGTTAATAATATGACAGCTAAATATCAATATATTTTAAATACACCAGAATCAGTTGATACCACAGCCATTGAACAAGTTTTTCAAACGATTCCTCAAGAATTTAGAGATAGTTTCTTAAGTTTGATTGATGATCAATATGATGAAATGTATGATAACTATAAAACTAAAACCAAAGGGGCAGAAGCTTTTTCACTTTATTCATTAAAAACACTTCCAGAAAGTACAATAGAAGAAGATATTAGTCTCTATGGTTTACAAAATAATAGTCAATATATTCATATAAAATCATTACCAAAAAAAGGTGTTTATATTTCAAAAGATGTTGCTGATAAATATAATTTAAAAAAAGGAGATCGTATTTCTTTAAAAGAAAGCTATAAAGATTTACGTTATACTTTTGAAATTAAAGGTATTTATGATGCACCTGGTAGTATGGCACTTTATATGTCAAAGTCTTATTTTAATGAAGTTTTTAACTGTCAAGAAGGATACTTCAATGGTTATTTCTCTAATAAAAAAATAACAGATTTAAAAGATGACTATATCGCATCAACCATTACTCAAGATGATTTAACAAAAGTATCAAGACAATTAAATGTTTCAATGGGAGAAATGTTTTATTTAGTTGAAGGATTTGCAATTGTGATGTTTGTTATGCTTATTTATCTTCTTACAAAGATGATTATTGAAAATAATAAAGTATCGATTTCCATGGTTAAAATTCTTGGTTATACATCAAAAGAAATACAAAAAATGTATGTTCATGCCACAACGATTGTTATTATGATTTCAACGTTACTTTCTTTTGGAATAACAACATGGATCCTATCTTATGCTTTCAAAATTGTTTTTGAAAAATATGCAGGATGGCTTCCTTTCTATGTAGAAGGTAGTGTTTATATCAAGATGTTTATTATGACAGTTATTTCTTATTTGTTTGTCATGATGATTCAAATGAGAAAAATCAAGAAAATCCCAATGGATGAAGCGTTGAAGAATGTTGAATAAAAAAATAAGGCTCCGAAAGGAGCCTTATTCATTTTCTATGCGACTATCTTCAGTGATTTCTTCTACCCAATATCCATGAATACTGTCTCTTGCATCTTGGTAGAGTTTGTTGAAATGATAAATTTCTAAACACCAAATACCAATAGATATAAATATAATAATGGTTACTAATGTTTTAAAAATATATTTTTTATTAAGTTGCTTTATTATGTCATCGTTTTCTAAACTTTCAATATATGATCCAGCAACTTCATTAGGACTACCAAATTCATCTATGATATTTTGATAAGTACAATTAGGTTGAGTATTTGAAAATTCAATGATTTTTTGTGTTAGTAACTTTAGAAATTCTTTTTTATCTTTAGAATAAAAAGGAACTTAATAAACCATATGACACATCTTTTTAAATAAGATTTGAATTCATAAAATTTAAACCATAATTTTATAAGTAAAATTATGGCTTTTACATGTACAAAACTTTACACCTAATCACCAACTGTTTCAGATGGTCAATTAAGAAAAGGAATAATTTTTTTAACATATTTTATATATTTTTTGATTTCTTTATTCATTTTTTACTCCTAATTTAAATACTTATTTTTTTTGTTTTTCTTTTGCTATTTTTTCTTTATATTCTTCAGCTGTATATGTTTTCATCTTTGTATGTTTTGCTTCATCAATCAATTGATTGATTCGATATCTTTCAAATCCCCAAACACTTATGCATAAAATAATTATGACAGAAATAAAAATATTTATAATTTTCTTTTTATTAAGTTTCTTTATAATTTCGTCACTATTTAAAGTTTCAATATAAGAACCAGCAACTTCATTAGGACTACCAAATTCATCTACGATATCTTGATAACTACAGGAGTCATGTTCATTAGAAAATTCAATGATTTTTTGTGTTAATAACTGTATAAATTCTTTTTTATCTTTTGAATGGATTGGAATAATTTTTTTAACGTATTTTATATATTTTTTTATATCGTTACTCATCTTTTTTGCCTTCACCATATGCAATGATTTCAAATACACCTTGCATATTCTTTCTAAATTCAATAATTGTTTGTTCTAAATATTCTTTTCCAATTGGTTCAATATGATAATAAACTCTGATTTTTTTATTAACGATCTCATCTCGACATGAAATATATTCTTTTTTTAATAAATTATGTACAACAGGATAAAGAGTACCTTCTTTAATATCTAATGAGCCATTGGAAATTTCTTTAATTAATTTTACTAATTCATATCCATAACAATCCTTTACTTTCAACAAACTTAAAACAAGCATATCAATATTAAAGAAACTGTTAGATTTTGCCATCTTTTATCACCCAAATTGATTATAACATATGAATTATTATAAACAAGATACTATTATAATAAAAGTATAATTGACATAATGGTAGAAAGACGTATAATGAAAGTAAGGAAAGCGCTTCCTTGATTCATAATATTATGGATGGAGGAAAAGAAAATGAAGAAACAATATGATGTTTGTCTTATTTATTTAAGCTATGTTTTTGAAATAATAGGTTTATTAGCATTTAAATACTTTGATAATTACATTTCTACCTATTGGATTACAATAGGAACGGATGGAAATTCCATTTATGGGGAAGTAGGCTTGCTTTATAATTTATCAGTTGTCATACATTATTTGTTTTATTTTATAATATTTGTTTATTTTTTTATGATGATTAAAAAGGTTGTTTCTAAAGAATGTATTGATCTTAAAAGAAATACTTTTCTTTTATTTGGATTACTTGTAATTGATTTGGTTATGTATCATTTTTCAATTATGACAATGTTTCATTATTCAAGTGCCATAACTTTTATGTGCGTTGGTTTGATCATTAATATGGTTTTATATTTAAAATATCGTACGTATATAATTAATAATTAAATGTTTGAGTAGTTTTAACAAGGAAGGGTGAAATAAAATGAAAGCAAAAATGATTTTATTACTGTTTGTTATGGGAGTAATATTAGGTGGATGTAGTGTAAAATCTAATAAGGATATTTTATTAGATGATACTAAAACAATCATAAAATATAGCCCTTATCAAAAAATGTTTATGGATTTGAATAGCAATTTTACAGAAGAAGATGTTAAAAAATATATGGGAGATCATCGATTGATAGGAGGCAGAAGTAGTTTAGATGATTATTTTGAATATCACATATTTTTATCAAAAGATGACAATAAAAAAGCTTGTCAAGAATTTGTGGCAGTACGTTTTTTAAAAGATGGACAATTAGAGGGTTTTCGATATGTATCTCCAGAATTTGAAGGCTATGTATTTTATTATGCAAAAGGAGTGTTTTTAGAGTTTAATAATCAAAATGCAAAAGATTATTCAGGATATTATTATCGAAGTTTACCAAAAAAAGGAAATAAAAAAGGTTTAGAAATAGAATATAAAGATAATACAAAGAAAAGCACACCCTATTATCCTATTTCAAACGCCAAAGAAGCAATAAACTTTTTGATAGAAAAATAATATTTTAATAACCATTGTATTGTTGAAAAGTAAGTAAATATATAATAAAACCTTTTAAAAATTATAATAAGGAGAAAAATATGAAAAGAAATATTGGAAAATATGCTTTATGGGTTACTTTATTTTTAATAGCAGTAGTTGTATTTTGTCTTTCATTGATTTGGCTTTCTCTTGCCTGCATGTAAAGGAAAGGATGAAATTTTATGTTTTATTGGATAGCGATAGAAATTATTTTTCTTATACGTATTGTAGGACAAATTATACAATTGCTAAATAAGGAAAATAACTATGGATTGATCATTATTAGAATTTCTAATGTTTTAGGAATACTGTTGATTACATTAGCTTTTATACAAAATCCAATTCATGAAATGAATAGAGTAAAAGATAAATATTGGAATTATTATCCAATATATCTTGTAACAGTATTTATTGATCTTATTTTAGAAGTTTTACTTCGACGTAGATTATATAAAAAGGAAGAAAAGTTATGAAAAAATTGATTATAAAAATATGTGCATTCATGATTTTGATAACACTTTTTACAGGATGTCATCAATAAAATAAACTATATTCATTTGAAACAAAGGAAATAGATGATCAAGTTATTTTGATTTTAAAAAATACTTCAAATAAACCAATTGATCTATCATTAAAAGTTCAAAAAATTAAATGTTTACCTGCAAGTAAACAAAGTGTTTTCATTTTTAAGAAAAATGAATTTAAAGATGCTTATTATGATGAAATAAAAGCAAAAGGAAGTACTCAATATCAAGAGTATAATAATTTTGATATCGATCGTATAACTGATATTTCTTTACAACAATTAAATGAATGCATTAAGAAAACAAAAAATGATAAAAAGAAATGTTATGGGGAAGTTGTTGTTTTCTTTTACCAAAATAAATCTCTTGTAGATATTCAAAAACATATTTTTATATGAAAGGGAAAATCCTGCATACAAAAAATGGCTTAAAATCAAGGATTTTGACTAGTAAAATGGGGTAAAATGTACTCATTTAGTAACAAATTAGTAACAAAATTTAAATCTTTATTTTGTTGATTTCCGTATATAATTTATTGATTACAGTGCTGGTATATGTATCAAAAGTAATATCTCTCATTTTATGTCCAAGTATACGTTTTCTAGAAAATACATCAACATTGTTTAATTGACAAAGGGTAGTGAAAGTAACTCTTGTATCATGAAGGGTATGTTTCATGTTCAATTCTTTTAAGCATGGATTGAAATGTTCATTTATAAAATTTGTATAGCTTTGGTCAACAATTCGTTTGCCTTTTGGCAATAGTAATTCTTTAACATATGGTTTGATACTATCGTGGATGGGCACAACCCTATTTTTTCCAGCATCTGTTTTAGATCCTGTAACTAAATAAGATATTTTTCTTTCAATCCCATCATCAGTGCAAGTTTCATCTATATGTATATCTTTCCTTTTAATATTTAATAGTTCATTTGCTCTTAGACCGCTAAAAATATAAATGAGTATAATTTTAGCTGTAGTAGTGTTTTCATCTTTTAAACGTTTAATTTCATCAATTGAGAAAGCATAATGCATCTTACTTCTTTCTTCTTTTCCACATTTGATAAATTCAATGTAATCATCATCTCGACTGATATATTGATGAATAACAGCATATCTGAATATTTTAGCGCATAATGCTTTCATGTGTATTTTTGTACCTTGGCCACACTTATCATTGTCAAAAATAATTTGTAAGTCCTGTAAGGTTATTTTATTAATTTTCTCATCATATATCTGTTCAAAATGTTTTATCCATGAATTATAGCCAGCTTTTGCTTGGTATGATAATTGAGTAAATTCTTCCGCATTTAAAATATTAAATATCTCTTTAAATGTTGGAATTTTTTCATCACGTTTCTTTTTTATTTGATCATATAAATCAGGTGATAGGGCAGATGCTTCTTTTTCATTCAAAGTTTTTTGATTTGTAAGATGATAAAGTGATAGGGCATTTAATGCTTCAAGCTCAGTTTCAAAAGTACCAATAGTTACTTGTTTCTTTTTTCCTGTAACTATGTCACGTTCTTCACTTGAAATTTTAGCACAGTAGGGCTTTCTACGTTTCCCTGATAGTTTTACTACAGTACCACTATTATTTGGTCTACGCTTATATGTGACTTTTCTAGCCATAATAAAAACACGTCCTTTCAATTATATTTGCCTTGAACGTGCTCTATATGGTAAAATTGAGTACGTAAAAGGACTTTAGCGAGTTTCTTTTTATTTAAGGTATTGGTAGTACCTTATTTTTACTCTCCTGTTGGTAGCAGGGGAGTTTTTTATTTTTCTTTTAATTGTTTTAATTTATCAATAAAATCATTAGGAAGGGATAATATTTCTAGTATACCTTTACCTGTAGACAATTCTAATTTTTCAAATCCTTCTAATATATTAACTATTTCGAATAGAAACATATCTTTATATCTTTTATTCAATAACGTCGCCATTATAATAATTACAGCAAACAAGTCATTTTTACCTATGCCGTTTAGGTAGTCTTTGTTGCTTATTAGGCCGTTGGATACAATCAGTACTTGATTTTTAGGCAATTCTTCTTTTATGTTGCCTGTAAATATCTTGTGTCCATGTGCAATGTTATTTCTATACCTTCTTAAAATGGTTAAACCCTTACTTAAAAATTCTTTTTTTTGATCTAGAGTTAAATCTTCATTATGTACTATGTTCTCACAAACATAATCTTTATTGACTGGTTTTAAAATGTTATACCATTTAATAGTCAACCCAAATGAAATACCATTAATAATAATCCAACAAGGTAAATGATTGTGATTGTTTATATAGTGACGAATACTTTCATCTTTTGATTTAATTGTACTTTCTTTTATTTGGGATAAAATATTATCTCTTTGAGCGTTATTTCTATAATTTTTTCTGTTCAAGTAATCAGTTGGTGTATTATAATCATTAAGTTTTGTTTCTACACCATAATTTTCTGAAACAGTGTATGATATTTTTGATTTTAATGATTTTTCTATTAATAAAATGTATTTAAAAATTATATTATTGATAAGTGTATCAAATGTGTGTAGGGAATAAAACTCATAAAATGGAATAGGAATGGTAAATTTATCATTGTCATCGTATGGATATAAGTTTTTATAGCCATTTATTAAGTCATAGTATGTTAAATCTGATAATAATTCTTTAGTTGCTTCATCATCGGTAATAATTACATTTCGTTCTCTCAAGAGCTCTATAAGTTCGTTATAAGTCTTAAAAGGTTTATCATATGTGATGGTAGTATCCATATAAAGTAAAAACCCCCAATCTTACGATAGGGAGTTTACTAGTCGCATCGAATGCAACCATTTCTGTTCCCTATCATTATATACAGTTGATTTTAAATTATCAACCTTTTTTTACAGGATCACCAATTTGCACAGTATTTTTATTTTTGATATTAATAGGCTCTACTTGTCCCTCATCAATTGATATGTGTGCATATCCAGTAAACATTTTTTGTTCAGTAATTGGTTGTGGTATTCCAAAAGAAGTTTTTTGATAAATTGCATCAGTTTTACAAATAGAATAATTATCAGTTGTTGTGATAACATTTAAAGTAGCTTTATCATATTCGTATACACCTAAATCTGTTCCATCAAGATCTTTTATCGTATCACCAGTAGTATAAACGATAACCTTATCACCAACAGTTAAATAAAAACTGCCTACATTTATAATGATTTCAGTATTATCAATAATTCTAATAACTTGACCTAGACAATCAGGTCCGTAGTTTTTTGTATCTTTCATAATGATTCTCCTTACTTCTTAATTTTCTTTGCAATTCTACTTATAACACAATCATTTTTTTGATTGTTTTCTTTTAGTAATTTAATGATTTCTTGATTTTGCTTTTTTAATTCTTCAATTTCGCCATGTAAATCTTCTAGCTGTTGAATTAAGTTTTCATTTTGGTCATTTGCTTTCTTTTGATCATTAATAGTCCACCAAACTCCACCTAAAGTTAAAGCTCCACCAGTAAGACCGCTTACGATTGTTCCATAGTAGCTTAAAAATAATGTGGCATCTTCTTTTGAAAAGATTCCAATAGGTGATTGTATAAATGGAAGGATAGGGATTACTATATAAATTATAATTCCTAAACAAACTGTTAGCAGTTTATGTTTTTTTTATCCAATAAAATATATTGTTATTGTTTTTCTCACTGTCCATTTACCATTCCTCCTTTGCTGATTAATGACTATTATTGGAATGTACCTGAAATTACTTCGTCACCTAGTTGAACATAAGTAGCATTTCCGCTTCCATCATCTTGCATTTGTACTTGAATAATAAAATTATTTCTTAGCATGGCACCGAAGCTATTTTGAGCATCAACGTATGATTTAACGGTAACAAGATTGTTATTTTTATACATTTGCCAATCGTTAAGTGGATTTAAAAATGAATCAGGATATTCAGCAGTAGAAGGTGATTTTAATACACTGTTGATAATCTTTTTACAATAATCTCTTACTTGGATTGATTCACTCATAGAAATTGTGTTTCTTTTTTCTTGAGCTTCTTGTTCTGCTTTTGCAGCAGCTTCTTTGGCTTTCTTTTGATTTTCAGCAATTTGTTCTTCAGTAAGGTTTACAGTAACCTTAAATTTATTAGATTTAATAACATTTGAATGATCATCAGTTACTTCGCATACGACAGTTGTTTCTCCAGCATTCTTGCCTTTAATTTTATTGTCTTCAATGGAAATGATATTTGAATCATAACCAGTGAATGACGTATCCATTGCATTAGAATCTTTTGGTGTTAAAGTCATTTTTACTTTTTGCGATTTTCCTTTATATAAAGTGATATCAGCTATTTCTACTTTTTTTAATTCAGGGCCTTTATTCATGTCTACAATTACACTAATAAAAGCTAGTACACATACACCAATCACTGTATAAACGGCTTTTTGTTTTGTTGTAAATCTATCTGATTTGTAAAATTTAAATAGATACTTTCCTCCAAAATAAAGTACAGCAAAAGGGGAAAATACTATAATTAATAAAATCTTCCACCAAGTCCATTTTTTCTTTTTCATTTCCTTAACCCTCTTCTCTCTAAACTTTATTGATTACTAAGTATTGCTTTACCTAAGATTTGGTCAAATTCTCTTATATCACAATTAGAATTTACTTTGATTTTAAAGTGACCTGCTTTAGTCCAAAGTTCAAGCTCTGCATTGATATCAAATAATTTACCTGCATTCTCTGTTGACCACATATCAATAGAACGATAAGGTAATGAATATATTTCTACTTTGCTTCCTGTTATTCCTTGTTTGTCCATGATAATAATCCTTTTATTTGTTAGTGCTGCTTGATCTCTAGCAGTTTGATAACATTGTAAGATTTCTTCTCCTTCTACTAATATTTCTTTCATTGCTTTGTCTGGTTCAACCTTTTTTAAAAAACTCCAACTTAAAATCACTTCATTGTTTACTGCCATTTTTTCTTCCTCCTTCATATTTATTATAAAAAATGGTTGTTCTAAATTACATCACTTTGAAAAGCGATAGCCTTTCCAAGAACTTTCACTTCGTTTAATTTGTCACCTGATAAAACAATATCTTCATATTTTGGATTTTCAGGCTTTAAGATAACAAGGTTTTGTTCTTTATAATAATAAAAACGTTTTAATGTAGCTTCATCATCAATTATTACAACTGCAATTTCTCCATTATTTACAATATCTTGTTTTCTAACAAAAACTATATCTCCATCATAAATTCTTGCGTTGATCATTGAATCTCCTTGACACTTTAAACAAAAGTCAGCCTTCATATCAGTACCAACCATAATATAGCTTTCTCTATCTTCGTCAGCGTATATTGGTTCTCCACAAGCAACAGTTCCTAATAATGGTAGCTTGATTTTGTCTATTTTATAAAGATTATCTGCATTATCAGTTATATCATTTTGTGCATTTGGTTCACTCCATCCCATTAATAAACCAGGAGTTGTTTCTAACGCATCAGCAAATGCTATTATTTTCGATTGTGGCAAATCAACTTGTCCTTTTTCAATTTTTGCTATCATACTTTTGTCGGCATAACCTAATTTTTGAGCTAATTCAGTTTGTGTTAAATTTAATTGTTGACGTTGTTTTTTTATATTTTTATACAACTCAAGCATTTTTTATCACCTCATTTTCTTTCTACAATTATAAAATATCATAAGTTGTAAAATTATTCAACATTTTTGCGTATAAGGTTGACACAAATTCAACTACGTGATATATTATGTGTGGGTTGAATAATATGCAACTTTTGAAAGGAGGAAAAATGACAGATATAAAGAAACTCAAAGAAAAAATTGAAGATAGTGGAATGACTATGACCGCTATTGCAAGAAAATCCTATATTTCAAGGGAAACTTTATACAATAGATTAAACGGTGTGGGGGAATTTACAGCTTCAGAGATTGTTGGACTAACATACGCTTTAAAATTAACAAAGCATGAAAGAGATATTATTTTTTTAAATAAAAAGTTGAATTAAAAGCAACCTTAAAGAATTATGAAAGGAGAAATCTCATGAATGAATTAAAAGTATTCCAAAATAAAGAATTTGGAGAAGTAAGAAGTTTAATTATTGGTGGTGAACCCTGGTTTGTCGGGAAAGATGTGACAAATATTTTAGGTTATAAAAATGGTAGTCGTGACATCAATAGACATGTTGATGAAGAAGATAGAGGTAGTACCGAAATGGTATCACCTAGCGGAAAACAAATGACAACCATTATTAATGAAAGTGGACTTTACAGTTTGATACTTTCAAGCAAATTACCAACTGCTAAAAAATTCAAACATTGGGTAACAAGTGAAGTTTTACCAACATTAAGAAAAACTGGAAGATATGAAATTCCTAATGATCCAATGGGAGCATTAAAATTAATGTTTGAAGCACAAACACAAACAAATGAGAAAGTTGCTGTATGTGATAGAAGAATTACAGAGTTGGAAGAAAATAAATTATTGAATCCAGGAGAGTACAACTATATCTCTAGAGCAATCAAGAAAAAAGTAAAACAAGTTAAGAGTGAGTTGAATATGGATCTTGCTCAAAAACAAAGCAGTCAAGTTTATAGAGCAATTAATCGTGATTTGAATTGTTTTATCGGAATTAAAACAAGAAGTCAATTTAGAGCTAAGGATTTCGACAAGGCTTTGGAGTTTATTGAAAACTGGCAATTGTCTTATACAGATAAGAAAATCATTGAGCAGTTAGCATTAGAAGTATAACAAGGAGGCATAGGATGAAAGAAATTAATAGTGTTCGAGTTGAAATCGACAATGATAAGTATCGTGTCTTTGTTGATGGTGTTGAGATTAAAGCAATAGCTAATCTAAAAATTGAGAAATCAATCGATTGTGCTTCAAAGGTTACATTATCATTTTTTTGTGATATCAAAACAAAAGAACAGTAGAAACTACTGTCCAATTTGTTGGGAAATCATGTTTGTGATTACTTGTGCTGCTACTTTTTCAAGTACATCAAGTGAAACGGATGCAAATTTAGAGACAATTCCTTTAGTTTTACTCCAAACGTTATTATCACGGATGTTATCTAAAAATTTATGGCCGTTCCAAGTTAAAGAAAAAATGTAAATATCCATTGATCCATCAAGATATTTTGAAACTTTTGCATTTATATATCCAGCTTCTTCTAGTTTTAATGCGGTATATTGCAAATCGTCTTGAGAATAGCTTTTTAATTGAAGACTATCAATGGACATGTATTCTTTAAGACCTACATTTTCTTCAATAGCTAAAAGTAAATCACGTACACAGTCATTATTTAAACGCATTATTTTCACCTCACTTTCTAATTAAATTTCGATATTGCCGTACCGATAACTTAATTATAAAGAAAGAGATGAAAGAAGTCGAAAACAATTAAATAAATTACTGATCATCAAGGAGCCAATCTCTAGTAAAGCCTATTTTATTAGATTCCTAAAGTTGATGATCATAGAAACACCAAATTAATAACAAATTTCTTTTTAATACAATATGTGAAGTTTTCATTTTGTAATAGAGGTTGGTTCCTTGATGGTCAGTAGTAGGAAGGAGAAAAAAGTTATGACTAAAACAGAACAAGTAAAAGTTATCAAAAACAAGATTGAATTTGAACAAAGATATCTTGATGAACTAATCAAACGCAAAGAAGAAGCGACAAAAGGATTTGAAGATTGTTCAGTTGAAGAATATCAAAAAAAGCAATCAAAGCTTGATACATGCTGTACAGCTGTAAATGCGCAACACATGTATTTACGTGGTGTTCTTTCTGTTGCTTACGAATTAGGTCTTATTTCAAGAGATGAATATGGCGCGTTACGTGAACAAGCACTTGAGAAAGTTTTTAAATAGGAAGGATGTGGAATTATGAAGTGGTGGTTATACATGTCATTTCTACTTAATGTGCTGTTAATAATCATGCTGATTTATTTAAAAAAAGATCGTGATTGGTTTGTGAAATCATATTATGAACTAGCTAATTATTTATCTAAAAAACCAAGGAGGAATGCAAAATGACAGCAAGAGGATTAGTTACAGTTATTGCAGTATCTTGTTTTATTGGTAACTGTCTTGCAATTTTAGTTAGAGCTTTATGAAAGGAGGAATAACTCATGGATGAAAACAACATTTCAGTTGAAGAAGTAATGAAGATAACTCACAAAAGCAGGGAGTTCATAATCAATGTTATCCAACAAGGTACATTTCCTGGAAGTGTTGATGCTTCAGGGAAGAGAAGAAATGTACATATTCCTATAAAAGCATTTGAGGATTATATGAATCATTTCAATAAAAGTCCTAGCGAAGAGTTGATTATTGCATTGCTTAATTCTTTAAATGAAAAAAGTGCCCTCAAGGAAGGCACACAACATAACCAACCAAATTATAAATAAATTCAGGAGGATTTGCAATATGAGATTAACTCAAAAAGCACAGGTTACATTGTTTGGTGCTTGTGTAGCAAGTTTAATCTTTGCAGGAACTGGTTATGCTCAAGCTAAATCAGTAGAAGCAAAGTATGAAGAACAAAGTAAACAAATTGAGTTGTACAAGAATGAACTCAATGATATGCAAGGTCAGCTTCAAGAATATACAAAGTACAAAGCAATGTACGAGTGTATTGCAGTTGAAAAGGACCAACTACAAAAAGAAGTTGAAGAGCTTTCTAAATGAAAAGCTCTAGGGGTCTTTAGAATTACCGCGTATTGGTACGGAGAAGATGAGTATGGAGATCTAACCGCTACAGGAGTTAGAGCTCAAGTCAATCATACAATCGCTGTAGACCCTAAAATAATCCCATATGGAAGTGAAATCATGATTGATGGCCAAATTTACGTGGCCGAAGATTGTGGTGGAGCAGTTAAAAATAACGTAATTGACGTATGGGTAGAACATCAAAGCAATAGTTTTGGTGTCAAGTACAAAGAAATATACATCAAGAGGGAGTGAATTTAGTGACAAAGAAACAACTTGAAGAAAAAATAGATCATCTTAAACATGAGATATTTCTATTGGATATGAAAGATCATTGGGATAGTGCTGATTTCAGTTTAAGCAGTTCATTAAATCAAGAGCTTTCTGAATATGAAAGGAAGTTGAAAGATGGACGATATGACTGAGAAAGATTTAATAAAGTCTAGGAAAAGTATCAATAGCACAGTTATCAAATTAAAAAACGCTATGAAGGAACTTAAATCATGGCAAGTGGATGTTAGTGGAATAGATAACTTTTTAAAAGGTGTAGAAGAACTGCTTAATTATGATGTTGGAGCAGGAATTACAATCAAACCTTTTGAAAGTGTTCTGTTAGAAATTGAAGATAAATTGGATGATGCTCTTTATGAACAAGAGGAAATCATCAAAGAAATAGATAAAGAAATGGGGAAATTTTAATGGGTTTAGCAGTTTTAATTAACGGTGAGAGTGGAGCTGGAAAATCAGCTTCTTTAAGAAATTTCAATAAGAGTGAAGTTTTAGTGTTTAGCTTACACAAATCAAGACTTCCTTTTAAAACGGATATTAATGTAATCAAGATGACAAACATGGCTTACAGCGAAAGATATGATGTCATCAAACAATACATGAAAAAATTCCAAGATAAGGTTAAAACCTTTGTTATTGATGATAGTGATTACTTAATGTTCTTTGAGCAACAACAAAGAGCAAAAGAAGGTGGCTATTCTAAATACAATGAAATTGCAGGTCACATGATTGATTTAAAAAACTATATTGAAACATTAAATGACGATGTCATTGTTTACTTTTTAAATCATGTTGAAGTTGATACAAATACAGGAAAATCAAGAGCAATCACTGCAGGTAAATTGATTGATACACAATTAGGAACATTTGAAGCTTTATTTGAAAATGTGCTATTTGCAAAAATCGTTGATGGCAATCATGTATTTGTAACAAATAGTGACGGAACTACCACTGCTAAAACATCAATGGGAATGTTTGAAGAACAAGAAATTGATAATGATCTAAAAAAAGTAGATGAAGTTATCAGAGAATATTATGGGTTAGGAGTTGAAGGAAATGCTCAAGAATAATGATTTAAGAAGAGAATTTATTCTAAATGACAGTAATTGGAAACAAATTGATGTCATAGAAAGCCTAAAAATTAGGGTTCTAGAGTTAAAACTTAATTCTCATATTAGTTTACTTAAATTTGAAAAACCCTTAACACAACAAGAAAAAGGTGCCAATCAATACCTTTATTCTAGACATGAAGTAGGAGATTACATTCCTTTTGATTGGGGATGTGGTAGATATTATCGCATGGTTGATGGCTTACTAATTACAGGTAGCTGCATGCACATAAATAAAGCAGTTGAAGTTGTTAAAAACACTGAGGAGGATGAATAAATGAAGTTATATGAAATTCCACAAGAAATTGAAAATCTTGTTAATGAAGAAACTGGAGAAATTACTGATCCAGTTCTCTTCACTCAATTAAATGAAAACATGGAGCAAAAACTCTCATATTTAGCTCTAATGAATAAAAACCGTGAGAGTGATGTGAGAGCCTTAGATGATGAAATCAAAGTTCTAACTGAAAGAAAAAAGGTTTTAGAAAACAAGGTAAGCAATACCAAAGCTTTCTTATCTAGCTTCATGTTAGAAAATGGTATTAAGAAGATTGAAACACCAAGAGTTGTTATCAGTTTTAGAAAGTCAACATCAGTTGCAGTTGATGATGCAGTATCTTTACTAAATGATTTCAAAGAAAAAGGTTTAACTGATTTATACACAATCAAAGTAACTGAATCATTGAACAAAAAAGCTATTAACACATGGCTTAAAGACAATATGAGTAATTATTGTCATTTAGAAGAAAAACAAAACATCCAAATAAAATAGTGAGGTTGACATATGGAAGAAAAAATTGAGTTAGCTAAAAAAGTAGTTGATTTAATAAAAAAGGACCTCAGTCCAACTGATATAAAAATTTTTTTAGAGTTGGTTGAAATCCTTTATAAATTTAATGATGAGTATTAATTGATTTGTTCAATTCTTGAAATCATATTCTTGTTAACAGCATATTTTTTACCAAGAGTATGAATATCAATGAATTGCAAAGAACTATTTAGAAAACTGACAAGAAAATCATAAACATTGTTAAATTTTGAATCAGTAAATTTCTCATTGTTGATGGTTACGTCATCACAAATAGATAATTCAGTACTCTTAACATCATTTAAGTATATGCGACATTTTACAAGCATATTAATCACCTCCTATGAGGAATTATAACAATAAAGAAATAAAAGGAGACAAAAGAAATGCAATTAAATTTCAACAGAAAAGAATATGAAAGAAAGTTCTTACAACCAGGAGGGTATGTAGGAAAAATCGTTGCTACTGGTATCGAAGGAGAAACTGTAAAAGTTTTCTTCGATATCGCACAAGGAGAATTCAAAGATATTTATTTAAAGGAATACCAACAAGCTGGTGGAGAAAAAACATTCGATTCAACTAAATGGAATAAGAAAGCAGTCGTTAATTTTAATTTCCAATATACTGGTGCTAAATATGCATTTGCGGATCTATTAAATTATTTAGAAGAATCAAATCAAACATTCAAATGGAACAATGATACAAACGATTTAAAAAATCATTTGGTTGGTGTTGTTTATAAGAAGAATGTCTACATTGATAAATTCGGTGATGAAAAAGAGGGAACTGATTTTCCTTCATTTACAACTGTTAAAAGCATTGCTGAACATAAATATTCTATTGAACCAACAAAACAATCTAAAGAACCTGCAACTTCAATGGAAAAACCAAATCTTCCAACTGATTTAGTTCCAGATGATATTCAATTTTAATGCTGATTCAAGTAGATACAAGAGAAAAACCAAGTCAAACTGAAAGGATATTTGAACACTTTGCTAATCAAGGTGTTCAATACCTTATCAAAAAGCTTGATGTTGGTGATTATATGTCATTTTCAAATATCAAATGTGCAATTGATAGAAAACAATCCATAGGAGAATATGCTGTTAATATGGGTGCTGATCACGCACGTTTCAAACGAGAAATGATAAGAGCAAATGAAAACGGAATAAAGCTTATCTTCCTGATTGAAGATGACAAAATAAAATCTATTGAAGATGTTAAAAAGTGGTGGAATCCAAACAGTATGTTTCATCAACGTTTTATGACTGGTGAAATGTTGTACAAAGGGATGAACACGCAAATAGAAAGATATGGTGTTGAGTTTCACTTTTGTAAGAAAGAGGAAACAGGTTATAGAATTGTAGAATTATTGAAAGAAAATGGTGGTTAGTATGTCGTTTGAAGAAAACAAAAAGTTAGGATTTTTCAAATTGTATAGGTCAATGATAAATTGGGAATGGTTCAAGGATTCCAGTACGCTACACGTCTTTATCTATTGCTTGTTAAAAGCAAATCATAAAGATCAGCGATACAAAGGTGATGTGGTTAAACGAGGGAGTTTCTTTACCAGCAGGAAGATTATTGCTGAGGAAACGGGAATGACCGAGCGTAAAGTAAGGACTGCACTAGAACACCTAAAAATGACCAACGAATTGACCATCTTAACAAGTTCCAAAGGTACTGTTATATCAGTAAATAATTATGATGATTACCAAAAAGTGACCAACGAATTGACCAATGAACGACCAACAAGTGACCAACGACCGACCACTAACAAGAATGAAAAGAATATAAAGAATGTAGTAGTATCTGACGATACTCCTACAACTACAACAATTTTTGATGATGATTTTGTGAGATTTTGGAAGGCATATCAAAAGAAAGGTTCGAAGAAAGATACTTATGAAGCATGGAAGGAACATGAATTTGATGAAGAAGAAATTGATCTAGTTATTTTTGCTGCTAAAGAATATTCAAAAGAAAATGCAAGTGATAGAACTTCAATGATGTATTCAAGAACATTTTTAGAAAATGAGATTTATTTGGATTATCAAGATAAGTTCAAAAAATACAAAGTCTACTTAAAAGAACAAGAAGAATTGGATGAGATTAGGAAGAAGCTTAAGATGAAGGATGGTTATGAATGATAACAACGTAAAAAGATATGACAATGAATTTCAATTCTTAAGCATCTTATCCAATGATAGAAGATTAGTAGACAAAATCAAATTTAGTGAAGACTACTTCAAGAGCAATCTTTACAAGAAGTTTTATCGCTATCTGAAGAACGAAAACAAAATGGATATTGAGCGTATGCTTGATTACATGACTCTTGAAGAAGCAAAGGATTTTGTCACAAAGGTATATATCAACAACATGTATGCTGATAGTGATAAAGAGTCCATGGCATTGGGATATGCTAAATTGATTTTAGAAGATTACAAAAAGGATGAATTGATGAAATTAGGCGCAGTAAGTGGAACAATCTCAACGAATGAATACTATTCGAAGCTGACTGAGATTGTAAAGCTAAACTGTGAAATAGAGGTTGAAGCACTATCCAAGGATATGATTGACGAAATGATATCAGATGATAGCCAAGGGATTGTTATAGATGGGTTTGGTATTTTAAGCCTTTTCCTCAAACTTGATATCACTGATTTAGTAACTGTTGCAGGTACTAGTGGTTTTGGTAAATCAGCATTTCTATTAAACCTGTACAAATCCTTGTCACAATACAAGAACCTGTACAAATGTCATTACTTCAACCTAGAGGTTTCACCTAAAATCATGATTAAGAGATTGCTGGCAATTACATCAGATCATAAAGTTGATGAATTTAACAAAGGTATCATCAATGAGGACTTCTATATAAAAGCTAGGGATAAAATACAGGACAATGATTCCTACATCAAAAGTGGTTCTATATCAATAGAAGAGCTAAAGGCAGTTACTCTTAATTCGTTAGATCCAAACAAAATCAATATTGTGTTTGTGGACCATATTGGATTATTAGAAACTGAAGATAGGAATTTCAGTAGAAACGAGTATGACAAGGTTACTCATTGCATGAAGGAATTAAGAAATCTAGCTTTAGATAACAATCTTATTATTTTTGTTGCAAGTCAATTTGATAGAGCTTCAATCAAAACCAACAACATTAGTATGTCCTCTTTAAAATCATCAGGAGAAATAGAAAATAGTTCTACTCATGTGCTTTTGCTAAAAGAAAGCAAACAAAGAGAAACACCAGAAGACCAAAAGAAATACTATCAAGAAGTAACTATTGAAATTGCTAAAAATAGAAATGGTGAAGTAAGAGAACTTGATAATTATACATTCTTAAAAACAAAACAAATATTTAGGGAAAGTTAGAGGAAAGTCAAAATGATTAAAGTAGAAGAAATTGTTGAAAAATACAAAGGTTATGAAGTGGACGAGGAGAAACTAAAAGAGTTTCTCGTTCCACCTAAGCCTAAGACTATATGGGATTTAAAAATTAAAGATGATTATTGGTGTATTAGCGATTATGACGGTAATGTTAGGTCTACTTGGGATAATTGTACGATTGATAATTATCGAAGAAGTACGGGAAACTGTTTTTTAACTGAAAAAGAAGCTAAATTTGAGGTTGAAAGACGCAAGGTTGAAGCTATCTTATTGAAATATGGTAGAAGGAAATTTAAAGATTGCAAAGATAATGTTTGTATGTTTTATAAACACGAAGAACAAGAGATTGCCATAGCGAATGAAACAATTTATCAAAATCAAGGAACTATTTATTTTGAAACATATTATCATTGCGAACAAGCTATTGATGAAGCAGGAGAAGATAACATCAAGAAATATATTTTTGGAGTTGATGCAAAATGATTAAAACAACTAACATCAATGATTATATCTCATTACAGGTTCTTAAAAATTACTGTTACTCTCATGGGGAAGATGACTGCAAAAACTGTGCGATCGACCCCGTATGCAAATGTATGAGCAAAATTCCTGCAGACTGGAATTTAGAACATAGTTCAGTGAATGAAGGTGATTCCAAATGAGAAAAGAAGATATTGCAAAGCCAGTAGATCGTAAGAAATGTCCATCATGTAAATATTTCAACCAAGACAAGAAACGTTGCTCATTGAAAATGTGCAAAGACCAACCGAGCTTGTTTGATTACATTGGAAACAGGTTTTAGTTATGACAGTCAAAAGATTAGTTGATGAGAAAAAAGGTGAATACTGGAAAGAATACAAAGATGGATATTTCTTTTCAAACTTTGGAAGAGCAAAACATGTTTATAAAAATGGCAGTGAATATTTGTTAAGTCCGTACGTTCACAAGACTTCAGGAAAAACAGTTTTAAAAATACATGGCCAAGTACATACGGTTTCAAAAATCGTTTATGAGTTGTTTGTTGGCCCTATCCCTAGTGGATATAATATTATCCATAAAAAACAAGGTTAGAAGTGACAACAGTCTTGTAAATCTTCAATTAGCTACACCAAGAGAAACAGGACTTCATTATGGAAACAGGAACCGAAAGGCAATTATCTATGATGCAATAAACGATTGCTATTACAAGTCGACCAGAGAGGCAGCAAAGAAGTTATTTATTTCTAGACAGACTGTAAGTGACTACTGTAGTGGGAAAAGAAAGAATCCCATGTTTGATTTGTCGTGGGAAAGATGCTGTGATTAGCAATGTTTGATTTATTCATGCGATATTGTCGAATGGTTGACTGCAAGAAAACATTGAGGTTAACACCAGCACAATGTAAAGATAATGAATTAACAGTATCAGAGTGTACATTTATATATGATCACTTTGATACTTTAAAAGCTGAATATCAAAAGGTGTACTTACTTTCAAAGTCACTAGGAAAAAAGATGCCTTTTGAATATGCGGATATTTTAAGAAAACTTTATGATTAAGAAAGGTTAAGAGTATGGAAGTAATTACTACAATTCAAGAGATAGTGGAACCAATTTTTAAAAAATCTATTGAAGTTTATGGTAAAGAAGCACAATCAAGACAAGCTATGGAGGAATGTGCTGAACTCATTCAAGCTATTAATAAGTGCTTACGTTATCCAAACAAAGAAGAATGTAAAAATAATCTAATTGAAGAAATATGTGATGTAGAAATCATGTTGTTTCAGTTAAAAGAAATGTTCGGCATCACAAATGATGCAGTTGAAAGTTATAAGCTTTTAAAAGCTAAAAGAGAAAAAGAAAGGTTGGAAAAGTTAAATGACAGCACAAGAGATGTTTGAAAAGCTAGGCTTTAGAAAAAATACATCAATTTATTACGGAAAAGATCATATTGTTTATGAAAAAGTAATAGGCGGTGAAGATGATGATTGCGGGTTTGATATATTTACAGTTGAATTCAAAGAAGGCATTTTCACTTATCACAATACATGGAATAGTGCTATTAAAACGGATGTAGTAATGTTAAGAGCTATCAATAAGCAGTTTGAGGAATTAGGGTGGTTAGAATGAATAAATATGAAAAAGCATTTAATCATTTGAGAGAACACGCATCATTTGATACTGTGGATGAAATGATTGATATTAAAGAATTGGTAGAAAAAGCAACGCCTAAAAAACTTCTCTATAGTGAAGAATACATTTCATTTTCTCACTGTCCTAACTGTAAGAAAGTCGTTCCTATTCGTGGCGATTATTGCCCTCGTTGCGGACAAGCACTTGATTGGAGTGAATATTTTAATGTTGACTAAAGAAGAGTGTGAAAATGCTTGTATGTATTTGTTAAAACATTGTTACGAAACAAATGCACCAACATTAGAAAATGGAGACAATGATAAAACCTATACATTTACTCCAAGTGGCTTTAAAGAAAGTGAGATTTTTAAGAGGTTAATTGAAGAACACTTTACACCTAAAACTTTAACGTTTGAAGATATAATAAACATTTGGTGTAAAAGTAAGCGTCTAATTGTCTATGATAAAAACAATAAAGTTCCTCTTGAAGTAATGTTTTTTAATCCACAAAGTGAAACGTTTAGATGCTTTGTTGGCGGTGCAAAGAATTTAATTGAATTTAAATTTGAAGAAAATAGGTTTTATCCAATTACTATTCCAAAGGTGATGGAAGAATGATTGCTTTTATGACTATCTTTGTTGGAATATTATTTTTTATCATAGGATTGTTAGCAATAATGATCAGTGAATATAAGAGTGAAAGAATAGATTTTGCTTTATATATTAAAACTCTAAAAGAAAGAAATAGTATTTTACAAAAAGAAAACCATGAACTGTGGAAAGAAATATACAACAAAAAGTAAAAATTAGAAGGAGGACAACAAATGCATTTAACAATACACACATTACCTATTATGCGCAATGAAATTCGTGCGTATAAGAGTTTAATCAAGGAACGTGACAAATTAATCAAGGATTATGAAACACCTCTCAAAATGCTTAAAAATAGGCTTTTAGAGGTTGAAGAAAAATTGAGGCTTATTAAGTCTCCTGGTAAAGGTGATGGATTAGGTGGCTTTGTTCAAGATAGTGCTGATAAGTACAACTACTTGATTGATAAAAAAGATGAATTAAGCAAGTCGATTGATGACTACGTTAAGTCAAATGAAAAAGAGTATCTGGAAGATCTAAACTATTGGAATGTGCGTATTGCTACTGTTGAATATTATCTCAACATGATGGATGCACTTGATAGAAAATTTATTGAAGACTTCTATTACAATCTTTCAAAAGCTCAATGTATGGAACGCTATAACATTACCAACAATACAAGTCTTTATCGAAAAGCCGACAACATTTTATTGAATTTACTAAAAAAAGATTAAAAAAGTGCTTCTATGTAGAAGATTCTACCTTTATTTGGTGCTATTATGTTATTGTAAGGTTTCGGCAAAAGAGAGACGTTACTTTTCCCTAAAGATGTACTATTTTGAAAAGCTCTTATCAAAGGGCTTTTTAATTTATCAATATCCTATAGTAAGAACTCTAAGTGAACTTACAGTGAAAATCCTTTAACAAAAACGGATTTAACGAGGTACAGGTAGTTGAATCTCATATATAAAACTGAACAAGGATAAAAGGTTTAGTCAGTTGTATATATAACAAATTGATAATCATGAGCAACTTAGGTTGCTTTTTATTTTACTCAAAACAAGGCAGGATAGTGAAAAGATATCACGCAAGCCTCTTAAGCTTGTATTCTAGGTTTGACTCCTAGTCCTGCAACCAACAGTAAACAAAGGAGGTGTGTCATTGTGACTGAAAAACAAAAATTATTTTGTGATGAATATCTGATTGATCTAAATGGCACACGTGCCTATAGAACGATTTATAAAAATGTAAAGAATGATAACGTTGCTGGTGTTCGAGCAAACAAGCTTCTTAAACAAAAAGATATCGCTGAATATATAAACAAACGACTGGAAGAAATTCATAATGAAAACACTGCGGATATTCAAGAAGTTATGGAATATTTAACATCTGTTATGCGAGGAACGAGTAAAGCAAATGTTCTTGCTCTAGCTGGTGATGGTTATCAAGAAGTCGTTGCTAAACCGCCTGATGAAAAGGAACGATTAAAAGCTGCTGAATTACTTGGTAAGCGTTTTGGTATGTTTAAGGACAATATTGATATTACATCAAATGGTAAAACGGTGATTGTAGATGATATAGATGAAGGTTAGTTTAAAATCAATTATTGGTCCTGCGTTTTATGATGTACACAAGCATATAAAAAACAATGATTATACACATTACTGGTTAAAAGGTGGCCGTGGTTCTCTTAAATCTTCATGTATTGGTACTGAAATTCCTTTAGGCATCATGAGGGATGCGAAAAAAGGATTGATGAGCAATGCAGTTGTTATTAGACGTGTAAAAGATACTTTAAGAGGTTCAGTTTACGAGCAAATCAAGTGGGCCATTTATATGTTGAAAGCTGAAAACGATTGGGAGATTCCTGATTCAAAGTTGCAAATGACATATAAGCCAACTGGCCAAGTCATCATATTTAAAGGTGCTGATAATCCTAAAAAGTTGAAATCAACTAAGGTATTTATTGGCTATATTAAATATGTTTGGTATGAAGAATGCGATGAATTTGAAAGCTATGACAAAATAACGAATATCAATCAGTCGTTGCTTCGTGGTGGTCCTGAATATTGTGTCTTTTATTCGTTCAACCCACCTGAAAGTCAAAGAAATTGGTGTAATAAACAAGTTCTTATCAAACGTCCTGATACATTAGTTTCACACACAACTTATCTTCAAGCTCCAAAAGAATGGCTTGGAGAACAGTTTCTAATTGAAGCTGAGCACATGAAAAAAATTAATCCTGAAAAGTATAATCACGATTACTTGGGTGAAGTTACTGGTACAGGTGGAGAAGTATTTACTAATCTTTTGATTAGAGAAATAACAAATGAAGAAATACAAACCTTTGATAGATTAAAAAATGGATTGGACTTTGGATATGCAGGAGATCCATTAGCATATTTAAAAATGCATTATGACAAGACGCGAAGACGTCTTTTTATTTTTGGAGAAGTATATGGTACTCGTCTTTCTAATGCTAAAGCAGTTAAGAAAATCAAGAGGTTAAATCCATTAAATAAATTAGTGACATGTGATAGTGCTGAGCCTCGTACTATCAACGAATTTAAGTTACTAGGATTAAAAGTAACTGGAGCAAAGAAAGGACCTGACAGTGTAGAAAATGGTATTAAATGGTTACAGGATTTAGAACAAATTATTATAGATCCTATCCGTTGTCCTAATGCTTCAAGGGAATTTAATGACTATGAAATTGAAAAAGATAAAGAGGGAAATCTTAAAGGTGAGTTTCCTGATAAAAATAACCACACGATTGATGCTGCACGATATGGATGTGAACAAGATATCATCCAATCAAAAGGTCGAGCAGGCAAGAACCGTGCTAGATATGAAAATTAGGAGGTATCCACGTGTTTACGTTCACAATAGATAGTTCAAATTATGATGAAACAAAGTTGAATCTTGTTCAAATTGAAGAGTTGATCAACAAACATCGCAATTTGATTGGAAGAATTAAAAAGAATCAGCGATATTATGAAGCTGATCATGATATTAAAAGAAGACAAAAGAAATTGAAGACATCAGCAAATAACAGAGTTGTTTGTAATCACGCTAAAGATATCAGTGATACAGCAACTGGTTATTTTATGAACAGTCCAATTTCTTATGCAAGTTATGATAATCAAAATAAAGAAAGCATTGATAAACTAACGGATGCATTTGATAAAGCGGATGTAGATGATGTCGATAGTGACAATGCGCATGATATGAGTATTTGTGGTGTCGCTTATGAATATGTGTATATCAAACAAGATGAAACTGAAATTGCAGTTAGAAACCTTGAACCTGACCACACATTTTTAGTCTATGACGATACGATAGAGCAAAATCTTCTTTTTGGTGTTTATTATTATCGATACAAGGATGCAATCACCAGTCAGCAATGTTATCGTGCAACTGTATGTACTAAGAATTACATCACTACAATGATTTTAGAATGTAACAATAGAAATAGGCATAGGTTTATTGATGAACCAGTTAAGCACTTTTTTGGAGATGTTCCAATTGTTGAATATCGAAACAATAAACTTTGTATTGGCGATTTTGAACAGCAAATCTCTTTGATTGATGCCTACAACAAGCTCATGAGCGATAGAGTTAATGATAAAGAGCAATTTGTTGAATCATTGCTTGTTATTTATGGTTCACTGATGGGTGATGACAATGAAGAAGTCAGTGAAACAATGAAGATTCTAAAAGAAAATGGTCTTCTAGAATTACCTACAGAAGCAAGAGCTGAATATCTTTCAAGAGTTTTTGATGAAGCAGGGATGGAAGTGTTAAGAAAAGCAATCAAAGAAGATATCTATACATTTTCTCATGTTCCTAATCTAACTGATGAAAACTTTGTAGGAAACAGTTCAGGAGTGGCCATGGAATATAAACTCTTAGGTTTACAAATGATTACTGGAGAAAAGGAAAAGTATTACATAAAAGGATTAAAAAGAAGAATTGAATTGTTCTGCAATTATTTAAATATAAAAGCAATCGTAATAGATCCTGGAAATGTAAAAATCACATTCACTCGAAAGCTTCCTAAAAATTTGAATGAGTTAGCTCAAATGATTGCCAACTTAAGTGGAAAAGTATCAAACGAAACATTGATTGAACAACTTCCTTTTATTGAAGATGCTCCAAGTGAAATGGAAAAAGTCAAAAAGGAAAATGAAGAAAGCATAAAACTTCAACAGCAAATGTTCAAGCAACAAAGTGATGTACCTTTTAATCAAGACGAGGAGAACAAGAACGATGAAACAGGAAATGACACTGATACAAAAGATGATGCTTCAAATGTTAAAGGCAATAAACAAAATTCTAGCATTCCTAATTAAGAAATTAAGTTGATATGAAGAATGAGAAATATTGGAAAAAGCGCCAAGAAGAAAAGCTTTCATCTATTTTGGATGATGCACAAGTAGCTAGTGAATATGTTTTAGATATCTACAGTAAAGCTAGTCTTTACACTCAAAGTAAAATCAATGGTATCTTTGAAAAATATAGAGATGGCCATGGTTTATCAAATGCTGATGCAAAAGAAATGCTTGATTCTTTGTTAAGTGATAGAGATTATAATCAAATAAAAAGAATACTTGAAAATAATCCAAAAACCAACCAAAGAAAAGAACTTTTAAAGAAGTTGGATACACCACCTTATCAATATAGAATCAAACGACTTGAAAATATGCAAAGTCAGTTTGATAAATTGATGAATGAAGTATATAAAGTTGAAAAAGATGTAAGCACTGATTGTTATATCAACAGTGCTTTTAATGCTTATTATAGAAATGTATATAATCTTCAAAAAGGCATGAAAGTTGCTTATCAGTTCGATATGTTGGATCCTGAACTGATAGGCAGCATGTTAAAGTCAAGATGGAGTGGTAAGAATTATTCCAATCGTATTTGGGACAATACGAATGCTCTGGCTGAATCTTTAAAAGATGAAATGCTGATGGGTGTTTTAACAAATAAAACCGAAAAAGAAATGGCCGACACGATTATGAATAAGTTTGCTGTTGGTGCCTATCAGGCAAGACGACTTATTCAGACTGAAAGTGCAGCAATGACAGCATTTGCTGATCAACAAGCATTTAAGGATGCTGGTATTGAAAAAGAAATGTTCATTGCAGTACATGACAGTAGAACATCCCAAATTTGTCAGCAACACGATAGAAGCATCGTAGAAATAGCAAAAGCTAAAGTAGGTGTCAATGTTCCACCTCTTCATCCTAATTGTCGTTCACACATGATTCCTTACATTGAAGGCGTTACTGATACTATGAAGAAAAGACAACGTAATCCAGTTACTAATAAAGATGAAGTTGTGGATGTCAGTGAAAATTATGATCAATGGTTAAAAAGGCAACAAGAAGAACATGGCGTCGATACTGTTAATTCTTTTATGAAAAAGACAAAGAATGCATCTAGCGATAGAAAACAGTATAATCAATACATTGATGTTCTAGGTAAAGAAAATGTTCCATCCTCGCTATCTAAATTTCAAGATATGAAGTATAATGATAGTGATGATTGGCAATTGTTAAAAAAATATAAAAAGTCTAGAAGTTTAGGCAAGATATCCGCATTTTCTACATTTGAAGATTACAAAAAATATCGTACAATTATTGATCAGTCGGTAGTAGGAATTACTACTGGAGATGGTATTAAGATAAGAGCTCAAAGTGATCATTTTATTGAACGTGTATTAGGTACAACTGTTAAAGAAGGAAAAAATAAAAATGTAAAAAGAGAAGGCGTGAATATTGATGATATTATTAATGCTCTTTCGACAAAATCGGTAAGCACAAAACGTACTAATGGCGGAAGAAGTAGCAAATATGTCAATGATAGAGTTGAGGTAAATATCAACCCTGATACAAGAGTTTTAATCAATGTTGTAAGAAAGGAATTATAATATATGTTTAAAAAGTATAGGCTAACCGCACAAGAAATAAAACTTTTAAAGCAGTTATTAAAATTGAAAGATTTAAATGAACCTGATGGATATGACAAAGAAAAAGTTGTTGGCCTTGTTAATTCCAATCACGAAATGTCAAAAGAAGAAATTAGACATATTAGAAATTACGTAATTCAAAAGAATATTGAATATGGTTTTGAAGATGATGAACCTAATGAATTAGGGTATGAAACCGAAGAACTTTTTGATAAGTTGTTAGATATATTAGAAGAAAAGACCGATAAATAGTCGGTTTTTCTTTTACCCAAATTTAAAGAAAGGAGGCATTTTATGGCTGAAGGATTAAGACCACATCACCACCAAGAATTTGAGTATCGTACTGAACAATACTTTGATAAAAAGAGAAGTTGTTTGGTTAAGAAAATTCAATATATGTGTATGATTTGTGGCCATGTTAGATATGAAAAATACGACTGTTATGTACCACCACCAAAATCTAAAACCAAATCATTAGAAAGGAACAAGAAGAAATATGGCAAAACTTAAAGTTATTCGCAATATGATTGATAAAAATACAGGTGTCGTTAGGTATGCTGGTGATGTATTTGAAGTCAATGATGCTAATCGCATAAAAGAGTTGTTGGATGCGAAAGTTGTAGAAGAAATAAAAGAAAATAAACCTAATAAATAGACAGTTTGAAATTGTCTTTTTTTATTGTCCAAAAACTTACGACATTAAAAGATGGGATAGTCTTACGGACTTTAACTGGAGGTATTTATGAAAAAGAAATTTATGTTTCCTTTAGATATTCAATTATTTGCTGATGATAATTCTGGAGATGGTTCAGGAAATGATGATGATCAAGGAACTGGCCAAGATAATCAAGATAGTGGAGAAGGTGGCCAAGAAACAAAAACTTTTACCCAAGAAGAATTAGATAAAATCGTTCAAGGAAGAATTGCTAAAGAACGTAAAGCTTGGGAAAAACATTTAGAAGATGAAAAAACTGAAGCTCAAAAATTAGAAACAATGAGCGAAAAAGAAAAGAAAAAGTATCAGGAAGAAAAAAGAATTAAAGAATTAGATGATAGAGAAGCTGCAATTACTCGTAGAGAATTGACTGCTCAAGCTAAAGTTCAATTAGCTGATAAAGGAATTCCAACTGAACTAGCTGAAATTCTTAATTTAACTGATGCTGAATCTTGTAAAAAAAGTATTGAAACAGTAGAAAAAGCTTTTCAAACAGCTGTGCAAAGAGCAGTGGAAGAAAGAATAAAAGGTAGAGAACCTATGAAAAAAGCTAAAGATGCTAAATTAACTGATGAAGAATTAGTTTATCAAAAAATGATGGGAAAATAGGAGGTAATAAAATATGGCAATTAACACATTAGCAACAGCTACTTTATTTCAAGAAACATTAGATAAAGTAGCTATGCACGAAGCATTAACAGGATGGATGGAAGCAAATGCAGGAGATGTAATCTATAATGGTGGTGCTGAAATTAAAATTCCTAAAATGTCTTTACAAGGATTAGGAGATTATGACAGAGATAATGGATATACACAAGGCTCTGTAACATTAGAATATGAAACAAGAAAAATGACACAAGATCGTGGACGTAAGTTTTCATTGGATGCAGTAGATGTTGATGAAACTAATTTTGTCGCAACTGCTTCAACCGTTATGGGAGAATTCCAAAGAGTTCATGTTGTTCCTGAAATCGATGCATATCGATTATCAAAAATTGCAACAGATGTTATTACAGCTAACAAAACAGAAATGATTGAATATGGATATACTCCTGCAGAATCAACTATTTTAAGAAAAATGAAAACTGGTATTAAAAAAATCAGAGATGCAGGATATAACGGTGATTTAATCATCCATGCAACTGGAGATGTTATGTTAGAACTAGAAATGTTCTTATCAACAAAAATGCAAACAGCAACAATTTCAATCGGTGGAATTGATTTAACAGTTCCAGCAATTGATAAATGTGCAATCATCGAAACACCTCAAAATCGTATGTATACTTCTATCAAAATGAACGATGGAAAAACATCTGCTCAAGAAGTAGGTGGATACGCAAAAGGTACAACTGCAAAAGATATCAACTTTATGATTATTCCTAAACCAGGTGCGATTGCGGTTTCTAAACAAGACAAAATGCGTATCTTTGATCCTAATACAAACCAAAAAGCTGATGCATGGGCAATGGATTATAGACGTTTCCATGATGTTTGGACAAAAGACAATACATTACCATTAATTTATTTAAATATTAAAGATGCTGCGTAATAGGAGGTCTTTTTGATGAAAACTATTATCAATAGCAATGTTGAAAGAATTATCGAAGATGAAATGTTAGCAAAATATAAAGCCTTAGGCTACAAAGAAATTTCATCTTCAAAAGCAAATGATAACGCTCCTGAAAATAAGCCGTTATCTAAAATGAAAGTTGATGAATTAAAGGCATATGCTGAAGAATTAGGAATTGAAAATATTGACTCACTTACAAAAGAAGAATTGATTGCTGTTATTAAGCAAAATGGATAATCTTTTAGAAGAATTTAGGAATTTAACAGGAGAAACTGATGATACATTGGTTTCTTCTTTTATATTAAATTCAAAGCGCACAGTTTTATCTAAAACTAATAGAAGTGAGTTGATAGATGATCTATATCCATTTGTATTAAAACTTGCTATTGCCCGTTATAACAAACAAGGTAATGAAGGATTAGCTTCTTATAATGAGGGTGGAGAAAGTGAATCTTATTTAACTGATGATGCTATTTTATCAGGTATTACCAATTATCGCTTATCACCTTATGCAAGGAGATTACAAGATGAAAAAAAGAAGTCTCAAGACGTTTCAACTGAATAAATATAATCCTTCAAAAGATGATGAAGGCAATATCGTGGAAAGCTATAGTGATGAATCATATGAAGATAAAGCTTTGATATGGCCAGTCAGTTCTAAACTGCAAGTTGAACTTTATGGAATGCGTGTAAATGATATGTTAAATATGCATTATTATGGCTCTCTAGAGATTAAAGAACACGACATGATAAATTATGAGGGAGTTGCTTATAAAGTTGTCAGCATCCAAAAATTTAAGCGTTTTAAAGCTATAGGAATTGAGAAAATATGACAAATAAAGATTTTAATAACCTCATAAAAAAATTATCTGAACTAGATTCAGGTGCAGGACAAGAAGTAACTATGAGAGCAGTTAAACAAGCAGGGGTAATTGTCCAAAGTCAAGCAAAGCTTTTGATTTCAAGTGATACGGGTGCTTTAGCTCGTTCAGTTAGAGTTAAAAACGAAGTAAAAGAAGATATGGTTTCTTCTACTGTATACACTAATTCAAAGTATGCACCTTATTATGAATTTGGTACTGGTCCTAATGGAGAAGCAAATCATCAAGGAATATCACCTGAAGTAAATCCTAAATATAAACAAACGGGGTGGATGATTCCGGCTGATGCAATGCCAATCGATAAAGCTGAAGGATATGGTTTTAAAATCATCTATAAAAACGGAGATGTCATTGGTTATGGTACAAGAGGACAAATGGCAAGACCTTTTATGTATCCTGCACTTCATGATCAAGAACAAGCAATAGCAAAAAATACTGAAAGATTATTTAGAAAAAAGCTAAAGGAGATATGTAATAAATGATAAATGTTAAAGACATTGTTTATAAAGGACTTTCTCAAAAAAATAAGAATGTAAGTGATGCTTATCCTCAAAACTGGGCCGACTTGCCTGCGGTTCAGTATGTCGAGGAAGAAAATAAAGTAGCTGACTTTACTGATGATAAAGAACAATCCTCGTTCATTCGATATAGAATTGATATTTGGGATAATAAAAGCACATCACAAACTGCGTGTAATGTAGATGAAGTAATGGCAGGTTTAGGTTTTTTAAGAACGTCATGTTCGGATGTTCCTGATCCTAGCGGTTTAAAACATAAACAAATGAGATATGAAGCAATTATAGACTGTGATAAACAGTTTATTTATCATACAAGTTAAAAAGTCAAGGAGGAAAATGTATGTTAGCGAATGGTGCTAAATTAGAATTTAAAAGCAAAACAGTAACTACTTATACAAAATTAAAAGGATTAAAAGAAATTCCTGAAATCGGTGTAGATCCTGAAAAAGTTGAAAATACAGATTTAGATGATACTCAAAAAATGTATGAAATGGGTATTGGAGATCCAGGGGATATTACTTATAAATTCAAATATGATAACACAGCAAAAGACAGCCCTTATCGTGTATTAAGAGCATATGAAGCATCAGGAGAAAATCTATCTTTTAAAGAAACATTAAAAGATGGAACAACTACTGAGTTCACAGGTCAAGTTTCAGTTAAACGTACTGGTGGTGGAGTTAATGGAGTTATTGAATTTGATTTAAATATTGCATTGTCATCAGCATTTGAAATTACAGATCCTGAAATTGCATAGAAAGGAGAAATTAAATGGGAGCATTAAGTGGTGAATTAGAAGAAGTTGAAGTTACAGTTGAAGAAACCCCTAAAAGAAAGCCTTATGCTATTTGGAAAGTAGATGGAAAAGAATACAAATTAAAATTAAGTACTTCTGAAATTGTTAATTTAGAATCAAAATTAAGAGTTAATCTTTTAACAGTTGTTTCTAATGCTGAAGAAGGTGCATTGCCACCATTAAAAGTAATGTTACTTATTACTCATGGTGCATTGAAAAAGTTTCAACACGGCATCAAAGAAGATGATGTAATTACAATGTTTGATAAATACTGTGAGGAAGGTGGAACACAAATGTCATTCATGACAGATGTATTTTTACCAATTTATCAAGTAAGTGGTTTTTTCTCACGAGCTCAAGCGGACACAATGGACAAGAAACTAGTGGAAGCGAAGGAGCTAATGTAGAATATGAATTTTTAACCGATTTAATAAATGAACTTTATCCAATTGCTTTAGATTGTGATATTAGTTCATTTTTATTTTGGGAGTCTTCGGTACTAGAAATAGGAGATTATATTGAATCCTACCGAAGAAAAGAAAGAATGAAACAAAAGCAAATAGCAATCCATAATCACAATCTTGCTGATCAGTTATTAAGAGGAATTAGTATTATATTCAGTGAAGAAAAAGCAAGTGAAAGTGACATCAAACAAATATGGGATTACTATCCTGATTTATTTGAAGATGAAAAGAAAGAATACTATATCCAAAAAGAACAAGATGAATTTGAAAGCTTTAAAGCAAGAAGATTAAGGTTTGCTAACAGTTACAATAAGAAATTTAAAGGAGATGATTAAAAAGACATTAGAAGAATTAAAAGTTATCATCTCAGCTGAAACGAGTAAGTTCATCAATGCATTGAAAAATGCAACAAATGAAGCTAAAACATCAGCAAGTAGTATTGAAAGTTCTACTGGAAGAATTAGTAGAGCCGTAAGTGGTATTAAATCCATGGTTGCTAAAGTAGCTGCAGGATTTGGCTTATACAAATTAGGGAAAGAAGCTATAGAGGTTGCTTCAAATATTACAGAAGTACAAAACGTAGTTGATACAGCATTTGGCGATATGGCATGGAAAGCCGAGCGATTTGCTAAAAATTCAATTCAACAGTTTGGTATGAGTGAACTCTCAGCTAAAAAGACAGCATCAACTTATATGGCCATGGCTTCAGGTATGGGGCTAGGACAAGAAAAAGCAAGTGATATGGCAATAACATTAGCTGGTCTATCAGGTGATGTTGCTTCTTTCTATAATATTTCTCAAGAATTAGCTGATATTAAATTGAAATCAGTATTTACTGGTGAAACTGAAACATTAAAAGATCTAGGTATTGTCATGACACAAACAAACTTACAATCCTATGCTTTAAGTCAAGGAATCAGCAAGAATGTAAGTGATATGTCACAAGCTGAATTAACTACTTTAAGATACAACTTTGTATTGAACCAACTATCAATGGCTCAAGGGGACTTTGCTAAAACAAGTGGAACATGGGCCAATCAAGTCCGTATTTTACAAGAACAATTTAAACAATTACTAGGAATTATTGGTAACGGATTAATTGTAGCTTTAACTCCAGTAATTCAAGTGATCAATATGATTATTGGAAAGCTCATTACATTAGCAAATGTAATCGCGGGAGTTTTTGGTAAATTATTTGGTAAAAAGAGTGGAGCTAAACAAGCGAGTGCTGGATTTACTGCTGCAGGTGATTCAGCTAAAAAAGCAACTGCTTCAACTGGTGGTTTAAATAAAGCTTTAAAAGGTACTGAAGGTCAAGCCAAGAAAACAGCTAAGGCTTTAGGTTCATTAGCATCATTTGATGAAATCAATACAATCAGCGCAAGTGATTCATCAGGTTCAGGAGGCTCAGGTGGAAGCGGAGCTGGAGGAGTTGGTGGCGGAGGCTATGATATTGGCTCTATTGATTGGGATAATGCTTTTGGAGAGCCTGATACAAGTGGTGTTGATAAAGCAGTAGATAAAGTACTCAAGAAATTGAATTCAATTAAAGATTGGCTTAAACAAAATAAACCAATCATTCTTTCATTAATTGCAGGTATTGTTGCAGGCTTTTTAGCTTTTGAAACAATAAAAAATTGGGAAAACATTACACTTGCAATCAGCACAATCAAATTAGCACTAAAAGAATTATTAGAGACATTTATTGCTTTATACAATTATCCAAACCTTGTTTCTTTAGCATTTACTGGTATGAGCGCGACGATGTTAGTAGTTGTTGCTCTAATAGCCTCTGTTACTGCATCTCTTGTGTATTTATATCAAACAAGTGATAGTTTTAGACAATTAGTAAATAATTCTATTAGTGAATTAACAGGTATATTAGATAATTTCTATAAGAGTATTTTAGTACCAATATTTAATTTTCTATTGGATCTATTCAATACAATTATTGTACCAATAGCAATGTTCCTTGCTAAAACATTTGTCAAAGCAGTAGAAGCAGTATTTACGATTGCCTTATCACTTTGGAAAAATGTACTAGCTCCATTAGCAAACTTCCTAGTAAGCGTATTATCAATTGCATTATCAGGAATATTAGAAGTATGGAATACATGGAAACCAGGTATCCAAGCTATAGGTGATGCTATTAATTGGGTATGGGATAATGTGTTATCACCATTAGTTGATTTTATCGTTGGATCGTTCAGTGATACATTCAAATCATGGGGAGATTTAATCAATGAATTAATTCCTAATGTTATTGAAATGTTCCAAGGCTTAACTGATTTCTTTGTTGGTGTGTTCACTGGTGACGAAAAACGTTGTTGGGAAGGCATTAGAAAAATCTTTGAAGGATTTGCTAATTTCTTAAAAGTAGGTTTTACGAATGATTGGACAAAAGCATTCGGCTTATTAGGTGTACCTCTTAATGCATTTTGCTCTACAGTAACAGCTATCTGGAACACAATAAAAGGTGTGTTAAGTGGTATCATTGACTTTGTTGGTGGAGTTTTTACTGGAAACTGGGCAAGAGCATGGAATGGTGTTAAGAATATCTTTAGCAATATAGTTAGTGGTTTTGCTGGAATATTTAAAGCGCCTATTAATGCAATCATTAGTGGAATCAACAGTTTTATCGGTGGATTAAATAAAATTAAAATTCCTAATTGGGTTCCAGGTATCGGTGGAAAAGGATTTAATATTTCAAAAATTCCAAAATTGGCTGAAGGTGCAGTTGTTTCAAAAGCAACTCCTGCAATCTTTGGGGAAGCAGGAACCGAAGCAGTTATCCCTCTACAAAGAAATACAAAGGGTCTAGATTTAATCGCTCAAAAGATTTCTGAAAGATTACCTCAAGGAGACGGTGGTAATGGAGGAACGTATGTTATCAATTTAGTTTTAGAAAATGGTAAAGCGTTAGCTAGAATGGTAATTGATAACATCAAAGATTATGAAGTACAAACTGGTAAGCCAGTATTCGATTATTAATTAGGAGGTGTAGAATATGGCCGATGAAGCTAAAATAAAAGTGAATGGTGTATTATTACCTACGCCTTCTGATATCAGTGTTGAAATCCAAGATTTGGATGGTGATAGCATTAGACCTATCGCTACAGGAGTTTTAAGGCGTAACAGAATAAGGTCAAATATGTTGAAAGTGACATTGACATGGAATCTAAAGACATTTGTAGATGTCATGAGCATTCTAAATGCAGTTACTCCTGCAGAGTTCAATGCGGAGCTGTATATTCCTGATCATGGAATACGTGGCACCAAAAAAATGTATGCTGGAAATAAGAAATTTAATTATGTAAGGACAAAGGTTGGGCTCAAAGCACAATCTTTTTCTTTTGCTTTGATTGAGGTGTAGAAAATGCTTATTAAATATGGAGATTTGGATGTAACACATCGCTTATTGGAATATAAAGTATCTATTGCCTTTGCAAAGGGATATCTTATTGGGAATGTTCCTACAATGCAATTGAATCTTAAATTCGATAACTACGATGGCATCCTTGATGATTTGGATATAACAAAGTATTGGGAAGTACAGGAAAATGACAACAGCGATGTAAGATATTTTAAGGTGTATGATCAACCTGAAAAATATACAAAATCATTGAGTTTGAAACTATATGATGATAACTATGAATTGGATGTTCCTTATGCAACTCAATTATCTTATCCAGTAACGATTAAAGACCAGTTAGATGAAATAGAAACGCTAACTGGTTTTTCCATTGTAAGAACCAATATTCCTATGTATGTCTTAGAAAAAGAGGTTTCCTGGTACGATAACACTATTGTCATTAGAAACTACTTAGGATGGATTGCTGAGCTTTTTGGAGCAAATGTATTTGCAAGTGGTAAAGGCTCTCTTGGATTTGTTCAAGTGACTAAGGATGTGTTCGCTAAAACCGATACATTAACCAATTATGAAAAGAATGAATTATACAGTGTATCTCGTGTTTACTATGAAAATGGAATTAATCCATTAGAAAAAGGTGACACAACAGGTAATACCGTTTTTCTTGACAGCAATAACCTTTATTTGACTGATGAGCAGGACATCATCGATAAATTGTATGATCAGTTAAATGGTTTGATATTCAATCAGGCTAAAAGCATCAGCATGATTTCAATCGATAACCTTTTGCCAGGATATCTAGTCAATTACAATGATGAATTTGATTTTATGGTTACGGACATTTCTATTACTTATAAAGGTGGAGAATTTTCTATAACTGATGTAGATGGAAGTGTAGCAACCAAAAATGAAGAACGTGTTATCAAAAAAACAACAAATTCAACAAGAATAAGAAAATTGCAAATTACACAGGATCAAGAAAAATCAAGATTGGATATTGTTGCAAAAGAACAAGAGGGATTGAATAAAAAGGTTGGAGAATTATCTCTTTCTAATGAAGAATTCAAAACTAAGATAGAAAATATCGAAAGTAAATTGGATGATGTTGATTTGTCTTTGTATCGTGTTGAAATACTATCCAGTGGAACGATCATCAATGAAAACAATCGAACTATTACATTGGATTGTAAGGTCTATAACGGCAATGATGATGTGACTGATGAACAGCAAGATTTACAGTTCAACTGGTTAAGAAATGATGTAGCATATAAAACTGGTAAAGGCATCACAGTTGGAAGCATTGATGTGGATGTCAGTGCCAATTTCAAATGTCTAGTGACAGTTGGAGAATTAACACTAGATACTGGATGCATCACAATCATTGATGAAACGGACATTGCTAATCTAGGAAACAGCTATTTGGATTGCAATGCTCCTCAACAATATTTGGATGGAACTTTTTTCCCTGACTTTACAACTGACCCGTTAGTTATTACACCATGCATCATGGACGACAATATTGTTATTGATCTAAAAGATTGTGACATTTCTTATAAAAAGATAGTCAATGGATTAGAAACTGACTTAACAGATGAAACAGTTAAGAATGGTGTTCTTACTCTTAACAAGAATATCATGGATAGGAAAAATTCATATTTGAATTATGCATGTACTGTTACTTATAAGAATTCAACAATCAAGCTTTTTAAAGAAATCGGTTTAATTCTACAAGGACAGGATGCAATTTTATTAAATATCAGCAGTTCAAACGGAACATCATTTAAAAATAACGATATTGCAACTGCTCTTACAGTTACGATTTTTGTAGGAGATAGAAAAATCGATAGTTCTCAAGCTATGTATGATGAGTTTGGAAATGATGCAAAAATAATTTGGTCACAAAAGCAAATAGGAGAAGATGGCTGGACTGAATTAGAACAAAATGACAAAAGAATTAGTGATAATGGATTTATTTTCACAATCACTTCAAATGATATAAATACAAAATGTACATTTACTTGTACGTTGGACTTTTAGGAGGATAAAGATAAATGGCAGTTAGAGCAACAGCACAAACTGAGGTAGTAGATATAACCGATAGCTATTCGGTTACATTGTCAAATGAAAATCATACGTTTGCTGGAACTGAAACCTCAGTGAATGGAACACAAACAGTTACGAGTGAAGTGCAAACTTTACAGGGCGGAAATATTGTTGCATGTAAAGTTGGAACAATCGCAACACCTACAGGAATTTCAATTGTAAGTGATGGGAAATCACCAAAACCAACTCTTACTATTACAGCAACATCAGCTTTGAAATCAAGCGGAAGTGTAACAATTCCAGTTATTATTGATGATATTACAATCAATAAGGTATTCAGTTATTCGATTGCATTTAAAGGAACTTCTGTAGAAGTTAAATCAACTGCAATCACATATCAAGTAGGTACGAGTGGAACTACTGCTCCAACAGGCACTTGGCAAAGTTCGGTTCCAACAGTACCTCAAGGATCTTTCCTATGGACAAAGACAGTAGTTACTTACAGTGATGGAAAATCTACTACTGCTTATTCAGTAGCGTATTATCCAAAAAACGGTGAAAATGGTACATCAGTTACAATTACTAAAAATGAAATAACTTATCAAGTAGGTACAAGTGGTACATCAGCACCAACTGGTACATGGTCTTCTACAATGCCTAGTGTTCCACAAGGATCATATTTGTGGACGAGAACAATCGTAACATACAGTGATGGAAACTCTACGACATCATATTCAGTTTCAAGACAACCTAAAGATGGTACAAATGGAGTTGATGGCAAAGATGCTATTACAATGGCCATTACATCATCTAATGGTACTATTTTTAAAAATACAGCAATCGCTACAACCTTAACAGCACATGTGTATAAAGGTGGAGTAGAAGTAACTGGTTCAGCTTTAAGTTCATTAGGAACAATCAAATGGTATCAAGATGGTGGAACGACAGCTGTAGCAACTGGAAGTACATTTACAATTACTGCTGGTGATGTTTCAAACAAAGCGGTTTTCAGCGCTCAACTAGAGGGATAATATCATGGCTGTTAAAGCAAGTGCAGTAATAACTTTATCAAGAGTTGATGATGGGGCTACTGGAAAAGGTATTGTTTCTATCACAAAAGAATTCTATTTGAGTACTTCAAAAACGGAGCAAACTGGCGGAGCTTGGTCGACTGTTCAGCCGTCCTGGGTAAAAGGTAAATATTTATGGACAAGAGAAAAGATTGTCTATGAAAATCCTAGCAGTACTGAATATACAACTCCAAAGGTAGATAGTTCATGGGAAGCTGTAAATGATGTAAAAGATATTCAATACAGTGATACTGAACCAAGCGATACAACAAGAATGTGGTTTGATACAGCTAATAACTTGCTTAAATATTGGAATGGTTCAACGTGGGAAGTTTCCAATGACTTTGCTGGAGATATCAATGATATGAAACAGCAGGTTACAACTGAATATACAAGTGCAATCAATCAGTTGAAAACTTCAATCAATACCATGGTTGAACAGCTTCAAACAACTACTACTGACAATACATCAAGTATTAAAAGACTTGTTTCTCAAATCCAACAGAATGTTGATTCTATTGAATTCATTACAAGCAGTGTCAATGAAATCAACAATACTTTGACAGGCGTTTCAACTAAAGAAGAAATTTCAAAATGGGCTAGATTCAAAGATGGAATTCTAGAGCTTGGAGCAAGTGACAGTCCATTCGCAGTTAAATTATCAAATACTGAATTAGGATTTTATCAAAATGGTTCAAGAATTGCGTATCTTTCTAATCAACAGTTGAACATTTCACAAGCTGTAGTCATGAAACAAATCAATATTGGAACGTTTCAGATCGTTTATGATGAAGAGCTAGGGCTTTTGATTATTTAGGAGGTGTATAAATGGCAACTTTTGGAACAACAAATCAATATATCAAATATGCAGTTTATGCACAGGAAGTATCAATTAATCAAAGTGCTAATACATCAGTAGTTCGTGTTTGGATTGACGTTTGGCGTACCAATACAGGGTTTACAACTTATGGTAGCGGTACTGTTTATGCTCGTGTTAATGGAAGTTTAAAAAGTGCAAGTATCACTTCCAGCCAAAAAATCACATCAACACCTATTAGATTAGCAACATTGGATACGACTGTAGCCCATGATAATAATGGTTCAAAAACAATTAGAGTAAATGGCTGGATTAGTCATGACCGTTTCAGCTCAAGTGAGCAAGGATTTAACTTTGCATTAACAACTATTCCAAGAGCAGCAACTATTACAGCTTGTAATGATTTTAAGGATACGGATAATCCTAGCTTTACTTTCAGCAATCCAGGAAACTGGAACATGCAGTGCTGGCTTGAACCGAACCCTAATGGAACACATCTATGTGAACGTACTATCAGTGGTACGAGTGGTACTTACACTTGGACCTTGACTGATACTGAAAGAAATCAATTGAGGGAAGCATGTAAAGGAAAAACTTGCACAATTCGTATCGGCCTTTATTCAAAAGATAAAACTTGGGCAAGTTACAAAGACAAGACTTACACGATTACAAATGCTTCACCGACTATAAACACAGCATCAGCTACTGTAGTCAATCCTTTTGGAAATATTTGTCTGCAGGGAAAATCATCAGTAAAAATCAGTGCTGACAGTATTACATGTAAATATGGTGCGACAGTAGCAAGCTATGCAATATCAGGGGATTCATTAAGCTACAGTGGAACTGTAAATAATGCTACCTCAGGAGTTTTGAACCAAACAGGAACAAAAATATATACAGTTACTGTTACTGACAGTAGAGGGTTCACAGCATCAAAAACAGTATCAGTTAATGTAATTGAATATACTTATCCTACGTTGACTGTTGAAGCTTATCGAAGCAATTCAAGTGGGATAAAAGATAATATCAATGGAAGTTACATCACTGTTAAACCAACATTTACTTTTTGCAATATTACTGGAAACAGTATAGCTACTAAGAATTTAAAAATTGATGGTACTTCTAAAAATACATCATTTTTAAGTGATAAAGCCTATACATTTAGTGGATATGGTTTAGACAATACGCATACTGTTGAAGTGACTATTACTGATAAAGTAGGCAACAGTACATCATATACTGTTGAAATTGGTATTGGTAAAGTTCCATTTCAAGTACCACCCAATAAAAACTGCATGGGCATAGGTAGATATTGTGATGAAGAGGGACAGCTGCAAGTTGGATATGATCTAAGACTATATGGAAAAATATTGGACAGTAGCGGCAATCAAATGTTGATTGTTGGATTGAAAGATACTTACGATTTTTAGGAGGAAGTTGTATGGCATTTTTAAATTTATTTGGAAATAAAATAAGAGCAAAAGACGTCTACTTTCAAAATGGAAATGCATTGGATACCAGTTCGCAATGGATTGAAGTAGGAAGCACAAATGCTGGCGTTACTAAAACTTTCACTGTTGATACTGATAAATGGAATGAGTGTTTGATTGTATGTGGTGAAAACGGAGGTTCCGTTGGTCATTATAGGGTGTTAGCTTCAACGGTAGTTCCAAAAGCTATGTTTAATGTTGGCAAAGATGAAGTAGATGGAATGCACCAAGCCATGCAATATAGTTCAGCATCAGCTATATTTAAAGCGGGAATTAGTTTTATTTCCACTACACAGGTCAAAGTGTACGTTTCGTCAATCGCTGTTGCACGATTGTATTATAGATAATTTCAGGAGGAAATATAAATGGATAAAACAAACGTATTTGAAGTAGATGTCGCTGAAAAAACATTCAATGACATCACAAGTTATAACTTTTATATCACTGACAGCAAAGAAATCAAAAAGGGTGATTATATTTTGTTTAGAGTAGTTGTCAAAGATGAAAAAGGTGAAACATCCTATACTGGAACCAATGCAATGTTAATTGTTAACAATGTTAACGATACATTTGCTGGTTTAGCTGAAAATCACAGTGTGGTTTTCTTGAATAAAATTTAAAAAAGGTGAGGAAAATGGAAAAAATGGAAATGTTGTTTAATTATTTACAAGCACATAGAATGTTGGTGCTTGTTGCTTTTGTTATTATTTTTGATTTATTCTTAGGCGTAATGAGATCATTCAAAGAGAAAAAGACAAACTCTACAATTGGAATTGATGGAATGATTAGAAAAGTAAGCATGATTGCATGTTTGCTTTTTTTAGTTGTACTTGATTTTCTAATTCATTTAGATTTGATTGCGTGGTTGCCATCACAAATACTAGATATCTTTAAAGCAATCGGTATTACCACAATTGGAATTAGTGATGTGTTTGCCTTATTATTTATTGTTTTTGAATTGTTAAGCATCCTTAAAAACTGGGCATTAATTGGACTTCCTATGTTCAAAGGGGTTAATGAAAAAGTTACTGGATTTCTTGAAACATTTACTGATGAAATGCCAAGTACAAATAAAAATGAATAGTTGAAGAGGGCGAATAGCTCTCTTTTACTATGATTAACAACCAAAATTTGCAAAAAATGGTTGTTAAACGGAATTAATGAAAGAAAAACGGAATTAGTGAACAAAGGAGATTGTAAAAATGGGTTCAGATGAATTTTTAGATTTATGCAAAAAAACAGTTAGAGAGTATACAGAAGAACATCTTGATAAAACGGATGGTAATGTTGAATTTGATGTTTTTGTAGTTTGGAGCTGTAAAAGCCTACAAAATAGCAAAGCTCTATTATCTACAACTATTAGTGATGGAATGTACTATGAATTAACATACAACGGAGATAAAAAAGGACTTTATCTTGACGCTTATAAGAAATTTGAAAATAGATGTATCAAACTAGGAGGAAAATAAAGCAATGAAACAATATGTAGGAGTTAAATTAATTGAAGCAAAGCCAATGACGAGAGGAGATTATAACAAATATCGTGGATGGACTATTCCAAAAGATGAAGATCCTAATGATGAAGGATATTTAGTTAAATATTCTAATGATTATGAAAGTTGGTCTCCTAAAAAGCCATTTGATGAATCGTATAGAGAATATGATGCAAATGCATTACCTCAAACAGCTATCAACATGATTAGTAATGATTACAAAGAGAGATTTAAGGCCGAATATAATCAACTTGTTATTAGATACAATGGTTTAAATAGAATGATTGAAAATTGGGACAAAGGCTGTTTATCTTTTAAACCAACATGTCCTAGAAGCACATACGATTTACAATTAAAAGCTATGAAAGATTATATTGCTGTTTTAGAAGCTAGAGCAATTATGGAAAATATTGATTTATAGGAGGAAATGGAAAATGAACATTATTGAAAAAACATATAAATGGAATGGAAAATTATCAAATAGAAAGGCAACAAATAGAATTATTCTTCATCACGCTGAATCAAAATCATGTACTGCAGATGATATTCATAGCTGGCATTTATCAAATGGTTGGGCAGGTATTGGATACCATTTTTTTGTGAGAAAAGATGGATCTATTTATAGAGGTAGACCTGAAAATGTTATTGGATCACATGCTAAAGGTTCAAATAGTGATTCAATTGGAATTTGCTTTGAAGGAAGCTATATGACAGAAACAATGTCACAAATTCAAATCAATGCAGGTAGAGAATTAGTGGTTTATTTAAAGAAAAAATATGGAATTTCTAAAGTACAAAAACATAAGGATGTTTGCTCTACTAATTGTCCAGGAACTAATTTTCCATTTGATGCAATTGTAAATGGAACTGTTGCTACAGCACCTGCACCAGCTGCTACTAAACCATCACAATCAACTTCATCAAGTGAAAGACCAACAGGAACATATGAAGTTACTGCTAGTGATTTAAGTGTTAGAACTGGCCCAGGTACTAATTATCGTAGAAAAACTCATAATGAATTAACTGCTGATGGAAAGAAACATGATAAAGATAAAGATGGATGTCTTGAAAGAGGCACACGAGTAACTGTCTATGAATGGAAAAATGGTTGGGCAAGAACTCCAAGTGGATGGTTATCAGGAAAATATTTAAAAAAAGTATAATTTTAAATCAAATTTGATGTATAATATATATGTTAGTATTAACTAATAATTGCATGAAAAGACCTACTCATTAATTTGGGCAGGTTCTTTTTTTATGCATTTTTTTCAAATTTCTCTATCCTTATTATATATAGGGAGTTTTTAATATAATCTTTTTTTACCAACACAACAAGGAAAAATCGAAAAATTTAATAGTGTTTTATTTATTAATAATTTAGCGAAAAAACGTACTTAAATAATAACAAATTAGTAACAAATCGCTCAAAAAGCGCAGTCTTATGCGGTATAATTTTCTTAAAGGGAAAAGAAAGAGTAATCACTTTTGAAAGTTCAAAAATATGGGATGATACAAAGATAATAGAAAATATATATGAAAAAAATTAGTTTGAAATCAGAGGATTTTATGGAAATATGTAATGGTGTTGATTATTTAGATCAAGTAAAAGAATTAATTATAGAATATACAAAGCGTTTGGGACGTGATTTATCTTTTTAAAATATTGATGAGGAATTATAAAATCCAGTAAAAAAATATACAGCTCCTGAAGGAGAACTTTTAGTGGCTGTAGAAAAGAAAAAGGTGATAGGAATGGTTGCCTATCATTGCCATTCAAAGAGTCGCTGTGAAATGAAACGCTTGTATGTAAAACCAAAATATAGAGAAAATAAATTAGGTAAAAAGCTTGTTTTAGAAATTTTAGAGTATGCTAAAAAAGCAGGATATAAGGAAATGGTGTTGGATACGATTATTCCTTTACAATCAGCAATTCATCTTTATAAAAAGGTAAGATTTGTTGAACGTGAGGCGTATTATCATAATCCGATGGATGATGTTTTGTATTTTAAAAAGATACTTTAAGTTATTGGGCAACCAATAGCTTTTTATTTATGAAAAATGTTACAATAGATAAAAGGGTGAGATGAATATGAAAAAATATTTAAAAAGAAATAAATTTTATTTTATGATATGTGTTCTTTTATTTTCAACAGCAGGAATCATGTCTGTTTTTTTAGCAAGCATTGTTCAAAAAATGGTAGATACATCTGTTGATAAAAATATCATCCAATTTTATCATGTTATGATCTTAGCAGTTTTGTTTATTATCATTAATTTTTTAATCTATGTTTTAAGAGGTTTTTTTAGAGCTAAATATTTAAAAAATGTGATGTTTTCATTGAATCATGATTTATTTAAAGGAATCTTTTTTAAAACAGTCAAAGAGTTCAATCAAGAAAACTCATCAGCCTATTTAAGTATTTTTAATAATGATTTAAAAATTATTGAAAGAAACTATTTTGATAATTTATTAACGATTAGTGCAGATCTCTCACAATTTATTATTTGTTTAGTAGCTGTTTTTTCATTTCAATTTTCTTTAGCTATTATTGTTATTGTGATCAATGTTATTGCCATATTTGCTCCTATTTTATTTGGAAAAGTTTTATCTAAAAAACAAATGATTTCAACGCAAAAATATAGTCAATTAAATATCAAAATCAAAGATTTCTTCAATTCTTTTGAACTTATCAAATGTTTTCAAATCACACATCATGTCATTCATCAATTTGATTATGTAGAAAATGAATATGAAACAAGTATGCAAAATTATCGCTACGATGAAGGAATTATTTCAGGTTTTTCAACATTATCTTCTTTAGGAGTAAGTGTAATGACAACACTTATTTCTCTCTATTTTGTAATTATAAATAGGATTACTATAGGTGAAATGCTGGCAATTACACAATTAGTCAATAATATTGCTAATCCTTTAGGAAGATTATCAAATGAAATTCCTTTATTAAAAAGTATAAAACCAATTGAAAATAAAATAGAAACATATTTTGAAAATAGCCACGAACATCGAATAAATTCAATTGATTCTATAGAAAATATCTCATTTAAAGATGTTTCATTTAGTTATGATCAAAGTAAAGAAATTATTCATGATTTTAATCATGTTTTTTATAAAAATAAAAAATACGTTCTTGTTGGAAACAGCGGTTCTGGTAAATCAACGATCATCAAGTTACTTTTAAACAATTATGAAGTAAGTAAAGGGACTTTATATATTAATGATATAGATATCAACACAATAAATATTGAAAATATTTATCAACATATATCAATCGTTCATCAAAATGCGCCAATATTAAATGATACTTTAAAAAATAATATCACATACTTTAAAGAGTATTCAGATAATCAAATCACAGAAGTCATAGAAAAAGCAGGCTTAAAAGATTTTGTCAATGCCTTACCTGAGGATTTAAATACAGTTATTAATGAAAATGGAAATAATATTTCAGGTGGTGAAAAACAAAGAATCAGTATTGCTAGAGCTTTACTTAAAGATGCAGATTTGTTGATTTATGATGAACCTACATCTAATTTAGATCATATAACTGCAAAAGAAATTGAAAGTATTCTTTTAAATATAGATAAAACATGCTTTATGATTACTCATAAATTAGATAAGGAACTCTTAAGTAAATTTGATGAAATTCTCGTTTTAAAAGATGGTTCTTTAAAAGAAGCAGGAAGTTATCAACAATTAGTAGATGAAGGTGCCTTTTTTAAACAATTGTTAAAAGGTACAAGTTAATGGGATGTTGTTTAAAGGCTGTTTACATCAATAGAAATTAACTATCATTTTAGTGAAATAAATCTTTCTATTATTTTTGTGGCTATTTTGATATCAATGATTTTTGTTGGTGAGGGATTATTTAAATTATATCCAGTAAAGTTAGGATAAGAGGTTTCTCTTATCTTTTTCTTTTAAAAATAAATCTAATTATTATATAATAAATGAAAAGAGGTTACATATGAAAATAGGAATTATAGATGATGATGTTAGTTTTAGCACACAATTAAAAAATAAGATAAAAACAAGTTTATATTTTGAAGATGCAGAGATTGTTGTTTTTAATGAAAAATTTGAAACATTAGATTTGATGGATTATGAATATTTATTTATAGATATTATGTTATTACAAGCAAGTGGGATTGAACTTGCTAAAAAAGTTAAAAATAAACAGACAAAGATCATTTTTGTATCTGCTAATGAGGCGTTAGTTTATGATTGTTTTGATATTCATCTTTATTTTTTTATTAGAAAAGCTTTTTATGAAGAAGATTTTAAGAGATTGCTTTTGAAGATAGAAAAAGATGAGGCAGAAAGTAATAAACAGTATTTGCTTGATGAAAAAAATCATCAATATATTCGCTGCGTTGATATTTATTATATTCAATCTCATAGAAATGTTTGTACTTTTTATACTAAAGATCAAGAATTTCAACAATATACGACTTTAAAAAAATGTACGGAATATTTTTGTTCAAATATTGCTTTCTATAAAATCAATTCCTATACGATTATTAATTTTAAATATGTGACTAAAATTAATCATCAATCAGTAACTCTTTTAAATCAACAAACATTTAATGTCTCTAGAAAAGCAAAAGATCTCATCGAAAAATATCATACCTATAGGAGGTATATTCAATAATGACTTTTTTATATTTAAGTTGTATAGAAATTGCTTTAATTTACCTGTTAAATATTCCTAAAGAACTGTTTAAAAGATATATTGGTATGTCATTATTTGTTAATGGTGTAGTGATGATGATCAGTTCTTCTTTATTATTACAGGATATTTTGTTTCTAGAGAGCTTATGTTTTTTCTTGTTTTATTCATTAAAAAGAAGGATAACAGAAATTTTATTTTATCTTTCTTTTTTATTGGTTGTTAAAGATATTATTATTATTTTTCCATTTTATACACTTATATCATTCATAATTTATATGACAGTTATGGCTTTACTTGTTTATATAAAACAACGTTATCCAATAGATAATCAAAATATTTATTGGAGTTTATTAATGATGATTTCTTTAAGTACACTTTGTATTTACCATATTCTTTATTATGATTTTCTTGAGATTTTAGGAGTTAATCGACATTTGATTATTCTTACAACACTAGTGATTACAATGATGATTTCTTATTATATGTTTTTTAAATATACAAAATTAAATCATGAACAACAATTATTGAATCAAGCTATTACTTATTTTAAAAATGATCCACAAAATTATGCTTATCTTGAAAAAAAGAATAATGAACTTTATAAATTAAAACATGATTTAAAATATGATTATCTGCAAATGAAACAGGCAATCAAAGAAAAAGAGTTTGAAACAATAAATCAAATCGTTGATCAAAAAATAGCCTTACTTGATCAAGAAGATATGTTGATTACATCAGGAAATAAGTTGCTGGATTCATTTATTAATATGAAACTTGAACAATTACAATTAAAAAAAATCATTCCTACGATGATTATTTCTATTCAAGATATTTCCTTTATCCAAGATGATCATTTAAATATCATTATTAATTATCTTTTTGATTTAGCAGCTCTTTGTGTCAATCATCAAGAGTTACAAGTTAAAATTATTCAAGATACATGTGTTTTTGAAATAACAATGACCATGCATTTAGGAATTGAAAATATTGATCCAGTAAAATATGATACTCTCAAATTACTACTAAAAAAATATCAAGGCAGTATCAAAATCATTCATGAAAATCAAAATTTAATTCTTTCACTTCTTATACCCATGCAATAATGGGTATTTTTTGTTAATTATCCTTTAAAATAAGTCAAACGTCCTCAACCTCTTATCTTTTTTTTAAAGCTTGTTAGAATGAAATTAGAAAAGAGGTGAGACTTATGATTGAAATAAAACATTTAGATATTCAATTTAAGCAACAAGTGATTTTTAAAAATGCTAATTTTAAAACATGTCCAGGGAAAATAACAGGAATTATAGGAAAAAGTGGTTGTGGAAAGACGACGTTTTTAAAAGCATTGATTTATCAATACAAGAATCAAATACTTTCTATTGATAAGCAAGTAATCACTGAGAAAAATAAGGAAGATTACTTATTGCATTGTGTCAGTTATATTGATCAATTTGGAACATTCTTTGAAAATATGAAAATAATTGAACATTTTGAATTTATCAGTCAATTAAAAAAACAAAATTTTAATCAAAACAAAATGTTAGAAACCTTGCATTTAGTAGGACTAGATACCATTGATTTAAAAAATTATCCTTCGTCTTTATCTATAGGGCAAAGAAAAAGATTTTTAATAGCACTTGCAATGTTTAAAGATGCTTTCATCATTATCATTGATGAACCAACAGCATCTTTAGATCAAGAAAATAAAGAAATTATTTTAAATATTTTACAAAAGCTAAAAAAAGACAATAAATATATTATTATTACGACACATGATGATTTTTTGATTGAACATTTGGATATTGTTTATGAAATAGAAAATAAGCAGCTTTACTGTCATCAGGAAATAAAAGAAGTTCAACAGGATTTAAAAATAGAAAATACAAAACATCAAAGAATAAAAAAGTATTTTTTCTATAAAAATCAAAGACAATGGTTTCAATTTATATTGGTGATGTTACTGGGATTTATTATGACAGTTTCTATTTCTACCAATATAAGTGACAGTATTTTACAGGAAAATCAGCTTGCAAACGGTATAGAAAGAGCCAATAAAGCAGAAGTCTATACAGGAAAAGTGAATGATGCTTTTTTAGGAAATGATGGTTATTATATAGCTAATCAAGAAGATAATCTTGATATTAGTGATGATGAACTCGCACAAATGAAAGCAATCAAACATGTTAAAGGTGTTTATCCTTTCGATGTTTTTGATACGATCAATCAGATGCAAAATGTTACAACGACAAGTGTCTATTGTGAGGAGGATAAAGTAAATTTTGATTATTTTAAAAGTGGCAGTCCACTGGTAGCTCCTTATTATTCTTTTCAAAATATCAAATCAAATGGTAAAAAGCTTAAAGGAAATGCTATCAGTCAGTCATTGGCTAATAAGCTAGGAATAGATAAGAATGAAAAGAATTTTAAGATTTCTGTAGAGGTCTATATACCTGTCCAACAATACAGTTATCAAGGAGAAATGAATGAATCAGGGCTAAAGGCAGAGATGTCGCAAGTCCTTACTAAAAAAGTAAAACTTGATTTAGAAGTAGACCATATCATTTCTGTCGATGATTACTATAATGAGTTTTTGAGTGCAGGATATACTATTTTAATGCCAGAAAAATCATTTTATAGTTTATTGAATCAATACAATAATCAGACACCAGATAGTTTATTAGACGCTAAAGAATTAAATGCAACAATTACACCTTATCATAGTAAAAACTATGTTATAGAAGTAGATCGTATAAGTAATTTAAAAACAGTAGAGAAAGAAATAACAAAGATTTCTAAAAATCTTGTAACATATGATCAATATAATTCAGTCATTGATACAACGGATGTCTATAAAGAAGAAAGAAAAGGAAGATATATCTACATGATTATGGTGGTTCTTGTCGCCATTGTACTTTATGCAATGGTACAAATCAATGCACTTGATGATCGTAAAAATGAAGTAAAACTATTAAAACTTTATGGACTAAATGATAAGGATGTTCATTCATTGATTAATGAAAATGGCTTTGTTCAATTATTATTGACAATAATATTCGGTATACCGGGCTTCTTTGTCGCAAGAAAGATGGGATTTTTTGCAGTCAATGATCAAAGTTTAATCATCAGCTTATTACTTTTCTTTAGTATTCAAATAGCTGTTTCTATCATCATTTACATCTTGTATTTATTCTACAGTAAGTATTTTGTTAAGAAGGTGAAACTATGATTGAAATGAAACATATCAATTTATCTTTTAAAGATAAAAATCTATTTACTGATCAAGAAATTAAAATTGATTCAGGGAAAATTACATTGATTACAGGAGAGAGTGGCTCGGGGAAATCAACTCTATTATTTGAACTTGCACGACTTACAGATTATGCAAATAAAGAATATATTTATAAAAATGAAAAAATGTCTGATTTAGATGAAGAATCTTTTAGAAGAAAAATTGCTATTGTTTTTCAAGACTGTCGACTTTTTAACGATCTATCAGTCATTCAAAATATTGAATTCTTTAGTCAACTTGGTCAGGTTGAATTTAAGAAAGATAAAATGATGAATTTGTTAGATGAACTTGATTTAAATATTGATTTAAATGGAGAAGTAAAAGTTTTATCAGGAGGGCAAAAACAAAGGCTATTGATTTTATGCTGTATGATGAAAGAACCTGAAATCATTTTTTTGGATGAACCGACAGCGTATTTAGATGATGAAAACAGAAGACGTATGAGAAAAATCATTTATGACTTATGCTATAAATATCATAAGACAGTTGTCATTGCTTCTCATGATTTAGATATGTTAGAGATTGCAGATAAACACTATCATATTGAAAGTCGACAAATTCTATTAAAGAAAAATATCATTAAAGAAAATAAGAATTTAATTGCAAGAAAAACAATTCAAACATTCCCGCTTAATTATTATTTACATGCACAAAAATCAAATAAAATACATTATAAAAGAAATATCATCATTTCCTTTTTGATGATCATTATGGCATATATGATGTGTTTTCAAGCCTATTATCAAAAAGAAACAGAAAGAATGATTAATAAAGCAATCGATAATGAATTAAGGATTTCTTATAAGGATGGTGGAAATGCTTATGATATGGCTGGAACGCCTGTTTCTAGAACACTTGTACAAGATTTATCACAAAATAATATGATTCAAAATATTTCTCCCTTTTTTGAATGGAATGCGGCTCATATGACAGTCAATGATTCATCTTTTAAAGAAACAGTGGTCATACAACCCTATTATAAGAAAATGAAAACAGTCAAAAAAAACAGCAACCCTGTATTTTCAATTGATAAACAAAAAATAAATACAGACAAGATTTATATTTCTTATTCACTTTATCAAAAAATAAAAGGTCATATTCATTTGACTGGAACCATGCAGGTGCTAAAAAACAATGAATTTGAATTTGTTGAAATTCCTTTTGAACTTTCAAATGTAGATACTGTTGATAAGGATATTGGTAATCGCTATACGAAATCAACTGAAAATATTATTTATATTTCACAAAATCTCTATCAAAAAATCATCAATCAATGTATACCTGATGCCTCGTATCAATCAAATGTCTATATCTTAAAAATAAATTCTTATAAGAACATACAGGCAGTAACAGATTTTATTAAAAAACACGATCAACAAATTAAAGTCTACAACCCAGTATCTTCTACGATTTTAAGTCAAACAACATCATTTGGCTTTGAAATGATTTACAATTTTTCAAAAATCATATTTATACTCTTTGTACTTTCATGTTTTATCATAGGAATATTTGATGTTGTCACAAGGCGTTATCAATACGCATTGTTGCTTGTTAATGGATTCAATAAAAAACAATGTTTAAAACTTATTTTAAAAGAAAGGATTAATTACTGTTTACTATCTATTGTTTTAGCACAAGTTTCAGTAATGGGTATTTTCTACTTACAATACCATACATTGGCAAGTATAATTATAGAAAGAGCGTTAAGTGTTTTGATGATTGTGAATTTAATTATTCTTTTTGTACCATGTGTTACATTTATCATTTTAATGAAAATAAACAATGAAGGAAATATGTTAAAAACAAGTGAGGAGTGATTACTATGAAAAAAGTTCCAGTATTTGTTGTACTAATAGGATGTGTATTCAGTTGGCTAATAGCAAGTATGAATCCTGTTACAAAGATTATTGATCAATCAGTATATGCTTATTTTAATTATCAATTGATGGCGATTGGATTCGCAATTAGTTTATTAGTAGGAATTATATTATTATGGTTTATTAAAAGAAAAGAACAATAAAACAGTTAAGCTGAGAAAAATCTCAGCTTTTTTTATAATAAACACTTGAGTATAGAGGGACTCTATAGTTTATCTTGAAGGTGTAAAGAGAAGAAAATCAAGGAAAGGAGATAAAAATATGTTTGATTTTACACTTAAATACTTTTTTAAAGAAATCAAAAAGAATATCAGTATGATTGGAGTGATAACAGGAGCAATGTTATTACTGAGTTTGATTTTAAGTATGTTTTATAATACGACGCTTAATCCACCTTTAAAGACAGATGATTTAGCAGCCTTTTTTATGGAACTTTTTAGATTGACAGTGATTTTAATTTTTATGTTGATTTGTATCTATGTGGTTGTTTATTCTACGAATTATTATAATAAGATCCATTCTAAGATATTAGGTCTATTAAAGATTTTTGGATATACGACCAAAGAAATTGTTTTATTTTTTATGATACAAATCACTATAATTTTAAGTATTTCTTTTATTCTATTTACATTATTAAGTATGCTTGTTACACCACTCTTATTTAAATTTATTTCATTTTATTTACAAGAAAAAATGGTTTTTGTTTTCTTTGAAAAAAGTTATTTAGATACACTTGCTTTTTTCTTTTTAACGATTTTAGTTATTGTTTTTGTAGAGTTTAGATATATTATCCAAACACCGACAACTCATTTAATAAAGGGAGATGAAACGATTTCTTATAAAATAAAAACAAAAAGTTTGTTTAAAGAATTTTTGTATGTTGCTTTACTTTTATATGGTTTATATATTATCTTAACCTCTACTTTAAAGATAAATCTAATCGTTCCACTTTCACTTTGTACTTTTGGAATCAATGGAATTATTAAATATACATTACCTAGAATGATTCAAGTCATACTTTTAAGAAAAGATGTTAAAGGAGAAACATTGGTCATGTTAAAAAACTATATCTTTATTATTAATCAAATGGGTATGTTGATTTTATTAAGTATCTTGATCAATCTCATGATGCCTTTAATGATTTATATTTATCTTGATCAAGCAGGTTTCTTTATAGAATTTCTATTCATGTATATTTTTACAAGTATGATTTTAAATTATATTATTTATCAAAGATTGAATATCAAACGTTTAGAAAATAAACACACTTATAAGAAGTTATATACCTTAGGATATGACATGCAAACAATTAAAAAGTATTCACAAAAAGAAATTTCACTCTTTTATATAACACTTTTTATTTGTGTTAGTTTGTATATTTTAACATTGACAATTTCATTGATTATTAAAGGTGTTTTATCAACAAATGCATTATTTATCTGTTTTGTTTATATCATCCCAATGTTGATGATGTATTTAATTGCTCGATATAAAGAAGGGAGAAGTGTAGTCATATGGAAACAATTATAAAAATAGAATCACTTACAAAAATCTATAATCCTTTAAGTTTAAATCCTAAATTAGCATTAGATCAAGTTTCTTTAGATGTTAAAGAAGGAGAATTTATTGCGATCATGGGGAAAAGCGGTTCAGGGAAAACAACATTGTTAAATATTTTATCAACAATTGATGATTTAACAAAAGGTAAACTTTTTATTTATGGTAAAAATATTTATGAAATGTCTGAAACTGAAAGAGCTCATTTTCGAAAAGAAAATATTGGTTTTATTTTTCAAAACTTTAATTTATTAGATACTTTAACGGTTAAAGAAAATATTATTTTACCTTTAAAACTTGCAGGTAAAATAATAGATGAAGAAGATTTTAAACAAATAATCAAAGATTTAGAAATCGATGATCTTTTAGATAAATATCCATTTGAATGTTCTGGAGGACAGAGTCAAAGAGTGGCCGTGGCAAGAACACTTGTGATGCATCCAAAGATTATTTTTGCTGATGAACCTACAGGTAATTTAGATGGTGTACGTTCTAAACAGTTGATGCAATATTTGGAAAAGGTCAATAGAGAAAAGAATATTACAGTTATTATGGTTACGCATGACCCTTTAGATGCAGCTTATTCATCTCAAATGTATTATATTGAAGATGGTAAAATAAAAGATCATTTATTAAAAAAAGATGATTCATTTGATACTTATTTTAATAAGATCGTTAAGATATCCATGGAATTATAAAATACTAAAAAGAGCAGATGCTCTTTTTAGTAAGATCTGCTTTTTTTCCAATAAAGTTGGATATCTTCTAATTCTTCATGATTGATTCTTAAAATATGATCTTTAATTTGTTTGATGAAATTGTCTCTAGAATGAGGACTGCTAAAATAGAAGGGTCTACCCTGAATGTGATCACTATCTAAAATTTCTATCAACATTTTAGAATATTCTACTTTGTAGATTTTTTTAGGATAGTTATTTTGATCACAATGAATCATGTCTTTAAAATATAATGTATTTTCCATATTTGTCACCTCTTTTGATTTATATTAACAAAGCGGGCATGTATTTGATGAAATAAATAGGTGTTTAAAAGGTAAATATTTGGTGTTAAATAGAAGTGAATAATAATAAAAGTTTATTGATGATAAAAATAGAATATTATATTTTGGGATAAATGTATGCTTTTTTAGACATTTTACGGATAAATGTCTAAAAAAGAGCACAATGAAATAAAATATATAGCATTTATCGACATAATACGATATAATTGTGTATTGTGAAGTACAATGTTTGTATTTTATTTAAGAATAAACGACCTAAGTTATTCAAAAAATACGGAGGTAAAATCATGGAAGATTCAAAAAAAATCAAGTGGTATGGTTTAGCTTTCATGGCGTTTTCTACTGTTTGGGGATTTGGAAACGTTTTAAATGGCTTTATCTACTTCAATGGTATCCAAGTAGTTTTTAGTTGGGTATTAATGTTCGCACTTTATTTTGTTCCTTACGCTTTAATGGTGGGAGAACTAGGGTCTGCGTTTAAAAATTCTGGTGGAGGAGTAAGTTCTTGGGTACATGAAACATTTGGTCCTAAACTTGCATACTATGCTGGATGGACATATTGGGCATGTCACGTTACTTATATTGCAAGTAAAGGTAGTGGAGGTTTAAAAGCATTAAGCTGGGCAATTTTTAGAAATGCTGAAGTTTATGATTCACTTCCAACATTATATGTGCAACTTGCTACACTTGCAGTATTCTTATTTTTCTGTTGGTTTGCTAGTAGAGGGTTAAACCCACTTAAACAATTAGCAACAGTTGCAGGAACAAGTATGTTCGTTATGTCAATCTTATATATCTTAATGATGTTTGCTGCACCAGCAATTAATCCAAATGGGGGATATTTATCATTAGATTTTAGTTTTGACAAAATTGTTCCACAATTTAATGTCAATTATTTTACATCACTTTCTATTTTGGTATTTGCAGTTGGTGGGTGTGAAAAGATTTCACCTTATGTAAATAAAGTAGAAAATCCTTCAAAAGGATTCCCAAAAGGGATGATTGCACTTGCAATCATGGTTATGGTATGTGCTATTTTAGGTACATTTGCTATGGGTATGATGTTTGATCCAACTGTAATCAATGCAACACCAGAATCATTCAATTCATATGTATCAAATGGTGCTTACTGGTCATTCCAAAAATTAGGTCAATACTATCATATGGGAGATGCATTACTAATTATTTATGCATTATGTAATATGATTGGGCAATTCTCAACATTAGTATTAAGTATTGATGCACCACTTAGAATGTTATTAGATAATGAAGATGCAAGACAATTCATTCCATCTAAATTATTAAAACAAAACAAATATGGTGCTTATGTTAATGGAATTAAAATGGTTGTGGCTTTATCTGGAAGTATTATTTTAATTCAAATCATTGGTGGACAAGGGGCTGCTGGAGTATTAGCCCAATTAAATAAATTAAATTCAGTATGTATGCCAATGCGTTATGTTTGGGTATTCTTAGCTTATATTGGTTTAAGAAAAGCCTATGATAAGATCCCAGCTGATTATCGCTTTGTTAAGAGTCAACCAGTTGCTTTATTCTTTGGTGGTTGGTGTTTCTTTGTTACAGCAGCATGCTGTATCATGGGTGTATACTCAACTGATTTATTTACTTTAGCTTTAAATATTATTACGCCAATTGTATTAACAGCATTAGGTTTAATTTTACCAGCAATTGCTAAAAGAGAAAAAGCTAACGCTATTACAGAATAATTGTGATAAAATATAGAAGAGGTGTTAAAAAATGTATAGGGAAATTTCAGAAGAATTATTAGACTTTTTACAAAAAAGTCCTACAGCATTCCATGCTGTTGAAAACATTAAAGAAGAATTAAATAAACAAGGTTTTGTTGAATTATTAGAAGGTCAACCTTGGAAAATGGTTCCAGGTGGTAAATATTATGTGACTCGTAATAATTCAAGTATTATTGCTTTAAAGGTCGGAAGCAATTTAGAAAATTATAGTTTTAATGTTGCTGCTTCACATAGTGATTGCCCAACTTTTAAATTAAAAGAAAATGCTGAATTAGAAGTTAAGGGTAAATACACACAATTAAATACTGAAGGTTATGGAGGAATGATTTGTTCAACTTGGTTTGATAAACCATTATCTATTGCTGGACGTTTATTAATTAAAGATGGAAATGAATTAAAAACACAATTAATTAATATTGATCGTGATTTAGTATTAATTCCTAATGTAGCTATCCATATGAATAGAGCTGTTAATGATGGTTATGCATATAATAAACAAATTGATATGTTACCATTATTTGGTGGTGCTGATTGTAAACCTGGTGACTTTAAGAAATTAGTTGCTAAAGAAGCAGGTGTAAGTGTTGAAGATATTTATGGTAGTGATTTATATCTTTATAATCGTACAGCGCCATCTATCTGGGGAGCTAACGATGAATTTATTTCAAGTCAACATTTAGATGATTTACAATGTGCATTTACTTCATTAAAAGGTTTCTTAGCAGGTGGAAATGATCAATCAATCAATGTTTTAGCTTGCTTTGATAATGAAGAAGTTGGTTCTGGAACAAAACAAGGGGCTGCTTCAACACTTTTATATGATGTATTAAAACGTGCAAACAGTGCTCTTGGAAAAACAGAAGAACAATTCTATTGTGCGATTGCTTCAAGCTTTATGCTTTCAGCGGATAACGCTCATGCTGTTCATCCACATATTCCACAAAAAACAGATGCAACAAACTGTGTTTACATGAATGAAGGAATTGTTGTTAAATCACATGCTGGTCAAAAATATACAAGTGATGCGGTAAGTGTTGCGGTATTTAAAGACTTATGCAAAAAAGCTAATGTGCCTGTACAATTCTTTGCTAATCGTTCGGATGAAGCTGGAGGAAGTACTTTAGGTAATATTGCAATGGCTCAAGTTTCTATGAATAGTGTTGATATTGGTTTACCACAACTAGCAATGCATTCAACTTATGAAACTGCGGGTATTAAAGATACTTATTATATGATTCAAGTAATGACTGAATTCTTTAATTGTCATATTAGTGAAGTTAACAGTCATTCATTAAAGGTAGATTAGAATGAAAGAAAAGAAGTACGATATTTATTTTGAAAATAGTGTTAAAGTAAAAAGTTTAAATGATGATTATTTTAAATGTTATCAAGAAATTGAAAAAACATTGTTTAAAAAGCAAAAAAATGTTTTAAAAACAAATATTTTAATATCTGAGATTTTAGATTGTATGCTTATTTGTCAGGAAAAAGGACAAACAGTTAAACAAATGATTGGACAAAGTAGTCAATCATTTGTTGATCAAATTAATCGAAAAATAAATTATAAAGAAAAAATCAATCAGTTAAAACAAAAAGACCTAAATAAATATGAAATGTCTGGTATTTTACTTACAATGTGTATCTATATTGTACTTCTTTTTGTTAAAGAATTGATTGGAAATCATTATTTAATCAATTACTATATTGATTTACTTGTTGCTGTAATAATGCTTTGTATAAGTATTAAACAACTTCTTAATCAAAGAAAATTGATTAAAAGATATCAAGTATCAATTCAACCTTTTGTACTTGAAATATCAAGTATTGTGATTTCATTATTGATTTCAATTGTGTTTTATAACAGTCCTTTTGATATCACTTTTGTTATATTAGTAATCGCATTTTTTACAAGTAAGAAAATGTATTCAAAATCCTTAAGCAATTAAGGATTTTTTCTTTGCATTCATTCAAATTTATAGTAAAGTATTAGAAGGTGATAAAAATGGAAAAAGAAATCATATTAGAAAACTTAGATGAAAATATTGTAAATGAAGCAACATTTTACAATCAACAAAATATACCGTCACAAATCTCTAAAGCACTTTATTTATATGGAAGTACCACAGATTATCAAGTACTTGGATTTGTTGATGCCAGCGATGATGGTAGTCAAGGAATGATTTTTACAGATCAAGGTGTTTATTTTTGTTTTAAAGAGCCTCATTCCTTTTTATATGAAGATATAGAAGAATTAGTACTAGTAAAAAAAGAAGAAGGTTTTGATTTTTATGCGAAAATCAAAACAAAAGCAAATACTTTTGTTTTTAAAAATAAATATTTAAATTTAAAAGGATTCTTAATAAACCATATGACACATCTTTTTAAATAAGATTTGAATTCATAAAATTTA
>ERZ827108.104-NODE-104-length-136405-cov-11.332299_pt1 | contig 136405 bp, 123 predicted proteins | sample MGYA00519921_ERZ827108 | MGnify/ENA primary metagenome ERZ827108 (study PRJEB31778, sample SAMEA3449258) | human gut metagenome | biome: human gut; feature: human-associated habitat; material: faeces | place: United Kingdom | collected 2010/2012 ... | reverse complement strand
CTTTTTCTTGTTCGGACTGGGATCCCAGCGGTTTGCCTGGGCGAGAACCGCCTTGATATCCTTCAGCTGCATGTTCTGCCGGGTCAGGTCGATCCCGGCCATCCTGCACAGGTCGTCGGTGGCGTCGCTCCTGTGGTCGAAGACCCACCAGTTGCCGTCGAGGTTGGTGCCGCACATCGCGGCGAGCTCTTCGGCGATGGTGCCGGCAGAGTACTTGCCGCCGGTCAGGGCCTGGATGGCTCTCAGGATGCAAAGCGCCACGTAGCAGGTGAGGAAGTGCGCCTCGATGTGCTCTTGCCTGGAGACGTAGACCGGCCGGGTCTCGAGGTCGCTCTTGGTGACCTTGAAGGACTCCTCGATTTTCCAAAGGCCCCTGTAGGCCTCGATAACGGCGTCGTCGCCCATGTCCGTCTCGGAGGTGACGATGCAGTAGTAGCCGTCGCAGGCCTCGTCCGCGGCCAGGCGGCCGTCGTCGAACTCGAGCGCGGTGGCGGCCTCGAGCAGCTCGCCGGTCCTGCCGTCGACGCTCAGCCCCCTCACGTACTTGGCCGCGCCGAAGTGCGCGGCGGCGGTGTAGGCCCCCGGGTTGGCGACCAGCCTCCTGGCCTTGTCGATCGAGGCCTGGCGCTCCTTGCGGGCGCGCCTCTCGTACTTCTCCGACCAGAAGGCGACGTACTTGACCTCGACATCGACCTTGCGCTTGGCCCCGTCCGGCCCCTCCACGCTCACGGTCTTGCGGCCCTGCCTGCTCTTGACCTTGTAGGTGACGCGGCCGTCGGCGCCCGCCGTGCAGGCGTAGCCCTCGTCGGAGAGCACCCAGCCCCTGAGCTCGGCGTCCGACTTGGTGCCGCGGATGGACTGCGAGTAGACGAAGCCGTCGCCCCTGGCCACGAGCGCGGCGATGTTGGCGGAGCAGTTGTTCCCCTTGTCGCCGACCACGACGACCCTGTCCTGCCCGTAGTCTCGCTTCATCTCGGCGAGCACGTCGAGCATGGTGAGCGGGTCGGGGGTGTTGCCGGGGAAGAGCCTGTAGCCGATCGGGATGCCCCTGGAGTCCTGGAGCAGCCCCATCTGCACGATGGGGCTCTTTCGGTGCTCCTTGGACGCGCCCCTCTGCCTCAGGCCGCCCTCGTCGGGGTCGTCGACCTCGAAGTAGTAGTTGGTGACGTCGTAGAACACGCAGGCCGTGTCGCGTATGCCCATCTTGTCGACCGCGCGGTTGATCGCCGAGACGACCTTGTCGCGGGCCTGGGCGAGCGGGCCGAGCGCGCGGTAGGTGTCGTCGAGCGTGAACTCGCACCTGAAGAAGTGGCGCTGCCTGTTCTCCCAGGCGTGCTTCTTGGAGCCGGGGTCGATGATGCGCTCGGTCACCAGCAGCCTCATGACGGCGTTGGCGTCGAAGGAGAACCTCCTCTGCTTGAGGTGGTTGCGGACCACCTGCTCGACGCCGAGGGCGCCGTAGACGGCCAGCAGCACCGCCGAGCCGATGTTCTTGCGCGCGACCTTGCGCTTGTCGATCTTCTGCTGGGGGTGGATCGCGATCTGCACGCTCTGCCGCCCGGCCCTCGCCGCGGCGTTGGCCTCGTCGCACACCTGCCTGAAGTGCGCTATGGGGTCTTCGTGCTCCCTCTCGAGCTCGTCGAGGTAGCCCAGCGACTCCACCGTCCTGTGCTTGACCTTGCCGCCCTCGCGGTAGCCCTCCACCAGCGTGAGGTAGACCCTGCCGTCCTTGCGCTTCGATTTATGCAGATACACCGTCTGAACTGGCCTTTCCCTGTTTTTACAGATGTCATATTCTACCATAAACAACAACAAACAGCAACGTAGAAAAGTAATGAAACTTGACACAAAACAAGCCGCTGACCTGCGGCTAGGATAGAAAACGGACTAGTTATGCTGCGAAACTATGGGCATCGGCGGTATCATCACGCCGCAGGTCTCATCGCTTCTGCACAACGCGTCGACGATCGCGCTCAGCATGCACAGCTCGCGTGCGTACAATCTTTAGAGCTTCGGCTTTGTGCCCTTCCCATCGCGAGATGGCTCGGGTATCGTAGGCGAGGGCGGGAACCCGCAAAGGGACCCGCCCTCGCTTTGCTTACGACGAAAGGACGGCATGAAAGTCACGATCTATACCGACGGCTCTTCGCGTGGAAACCCCGGCCCCGGCGGCTATGGCGCGGTGCTGCAGTTCGTCGACTCGACGGGCAAGCTGCACGAGCGCGAGCTCTCGCAGGGGTATGCCACCACGACGAACAACCGCATGGAGCTGCTCGGGGTGATCGTCGCGCTCGAGGCACTCAAGCGTCCGTGCACCGTCGAGGTCCATTCGGACTCGCAGTACGTGGTGAACGCTTTCAACCAGCATTGGGTCGATGGCTGGCTCAAGCGCGGCTGGAAGAACGCGAAGAAGGAGCCTGTCAAAAACTCCGACCTCTGGAAGCGCCTGCTCGAGGCGAAAAAGCCGCATGACGTAACCTTCGTGTGGGTGAAGGGCCATGCGGGCCACCCCGAAAACGAGCGCTGCGATGCGCTTGCGACCGCCGCAGCTGACGGAAAAAACCTTCTCGAGGATACCGGCTTTACCTGTTAGTGCAGGTCGGCGCAGTAGCCGCGCAGCTGGATTTGGGTTGCGTGCTCGGGGAACAGGTGCGCGTAGAGCGCCATGAAGTAGCTGTCCGTCATCGAGGCGATGTAGTCGACCACGATCTGGTTCGGCTCCGTCGCGCCCACGTAGCGCTCGCGTGTGATCGAACGCGACTTCCTCGCGAGATAATCGATATGGTGCCTGAATATCGCTGACTCCTCGCGCCCTTCGGTCAAATCGCCCAGAAGCTTCTCGTAGACCTCCTCGAACATCTCCCCGACGGTGATGCCGTCGCTTGCGGCGAGGCCCTCCTTGTTGTAGATGATCTCGTAGTTCTGGCGTTTCGCGCGCTTGAGGTCGTTAAACATCGCCTCGCTCATGGCGATGCGGTCCCTACCGTAGCTTTCGTTCACGATGTCGGCCGTGAGGTTGTTTATGATCTGCGCGTTCACCTTGCCCATCACCGTGGAGTCGAACTCGTCGAGCGAGGCGAGCGCGCCCATGTCCATCGCGTCTTGGCGGTCCTTGCCCACATATGCGATCATGTCGGCCACGCGCACGACGCATCCTTCGAGCGTGGAGGGGCGCAGCGTGGAAATGACCTGTTCGTCGGCCGTGCACTCCTCGACGAGCGCGTCGAGCGCCTCGAACGTTCCTACGTGCCCGCGCTTGAGCTCCTGCTGGGCGAACTCGCCGTTGTGGCAGAGCACTCCGTCGAGCGTTTGCAAGCTCACGTTGCGGCGATAGAGCTGGTCGAGCACGCGTACAGAATGGACGTTGTGGTTGAAGTAGCGATCGGTGCGCTCGTGGTAGCAACGGGATAAGAACCGCTCGCCCGCATGCCCGAACGGCGTGTGCCCCAGATCGTGCCCGAGCGCTATGGCCTCGATGAGGTCGCAGTTCAGTCCGAGCAGCCGCCCGATTCCCCGTGCGACGCGGCTTACCAGCTGCACGTGCAGGCCGCGTCGGCAGATATCGTCGTTCTCGACGAAGGAGAATACCTGCGTTTTGCCTGCGTATCGGTTGTAAGCGGGCATGTTCACGATCTTCTCGATGTCGCGCGCGAACGCGGGCCGGGCGATCGTCGCTGTGTCGTGAGGGTTGGGCTCCCGCCTGGCCACGTCCTCGTCGCGAAAGCGGTAGGGGCTCATCCGCCCCGCCTCGCGGTCGGCGTGGATCTGCTCCTCGATTGCGGGGTCTATCGTCAGGTAGGGTATGGAATCCTTCGACATAGTTGCCTTCCTTCTCGCGGCAGGTGCGACCCTGTCGCAAAGATGAGCGCTCGCTGCGCTTTTCCTTGTTTGCCGCCATTGTAGCAGTGGTGCGCGCGTTCGGCTCGGGTTGTAGGCGCACTGCGCATTTGGCCGTGCTCGCGGGGCGGGCGTTCGTTGGTCGTGCTACCATATCCCATTGATTAGCAAGCACCGTATACCAGGTGAGGGGATGTGCCAATGCCTTGGGTTTTGATCATATTGATCGTCGTCGTCGCAATCGGCCTGTTCGGGTTTTTGTCGTCTAAGGTCGACGAGCTCTCTGGAATCGGCCGCGAGCATACCGCGGGATCGTTCCGCTGGCCGCACGGCAAGGTCGTTCGCACGCGCATTCTTTCTGCGGAAAAGGAACACGAACGCGGCGAGATCGCGAAGAAGGTGCTGCTTCCGTGCATCGTCATCGCTGCCGTCTGCGCGGTTTTCACCATGTTCGGGCCCGTCGTCTCCTACGGCAACGTGCTTACCGTGGTATCGCTTCTCGCATCGCTTGTTATCGCGACCCTTGTCTGCGGGAAAAGCGACGCCGGCCGCGCGTTCTGCTATGCGGTGGTGGGTCTCGGAATCGCCTGCACCGTCCTCATCCTGATCACGCGCGCCTACGTGTCGGTCTCTACTTCCGAGGTGAACGCTTTCACGGCCATCTTCGGGGCCGTGGGTGCCTCGGTGGGGGCTGCGATCCTGCCTGCGCGCGTCACCTTCGCCCGCGAGTTCGCCGACGAGACCGTCGGTTGCGTGCGCCTCTCTCAGCGTACGGCGGCGGCTGCGCTCCTGCTCGATCTGCAGGACAAGGAATGGGAAGTCCCCGAGCACGTGAGAGAACAGGCGAAGCGCCTCGAGAAGCGCAGCAAGCTCGCCCCTGCGGCCGCTACCGATCCTGCCTCGCGAAACGACGAAGAGTAGGCGGGTGCTCTATGCCCGGCGGGCGCATAACCGACGAGGACATCCAGAAGGTTCGCGACGCGAGCGACATCGTCGCCGTGTTCAGCGAGCGCGTTCCCGTGAAGCAGCGCGGCCGCGACTTCTGGTGCTGCTGTCCCTTCCATAACGAGAAATCGCCTTCGTGCAAGATCGACCCTGCTCTGCAGCTGTGGCACTGCTTCGGTTGCGGTGAGGGCGGGGATGTGTTCGCATTCATCATGAAGGCTGAGGACCTCTCGTTCCCCGAGGCGGTCCATAGGCTTGCTGAGCGCGCGCATATCGATATCGTCGAAGTGGGCGGAAAGCCTACCGCACCCGCGAGCAAGAAAGCGCGCCTGAAAGATATATGCAAGGCGACCGCCGAGTTCTATCATCTCCAGCTCATGCGTTTGAAGTCGCCCGAGGCGTCGGCCGCGCGCGAGTACCTTTCGGGGCGCGACTTGGGCGGCAAGGTCCCTCGTGACTGGAACCTTGGGTTCGCCCCCGGGCGCGGCGTGCTCACGCGCCATCTTTCATCGAAAGGCTTCAAGGCCGACGAGATGGTCGAGGCGAACGTGTGCAGCCGTGATCCCCAGGGCAAGCTGCGCGACCGTTTCTACAACCGCATCATGTTCCCCATAAACGACGTGGCGGGGGACTGCATCGCGTTCGGCGGGCGCGTCGTCGGGAAGGGGGAGCCGAAATACCTCAATTCCCAGGAGACGCCGCTGTTCCACAAGTCGCAGGTACTCTACGGTCTCGACAAGGCGAAAGTCGCCATGGCGTCGAGCGGCGTCGCCATCGTGTGCGAAGGATACACCGATGTCATCGCGCTTCACGAAGGGGGAGTGCGCAACGCGGTGGCCACGCTCGGCACGGCGCTCACCATGCGCCACATTCGCATCCTCGGACGTCATGCGCAAAAGAAGATCGTCTATCTCTTCGACGGTGACGCCGCAGGTCAGAAGGCGGCCGACCGAGCACTGGAGTTCATCGACTCCTCGATGACGCCCGAGGCGGGCAAAACGAGGATCGAGCTGTGCGCCGTCACCCTGCCCGACAACCTCGACCCTGCTGAGTATATGGCCTCGCACAGCGCCGCCGAGCTTGAGGAACTTATCGAGCACGCGCAGCCGCTTTTGAAATACGGCATCGATCGTCGTCTTGCTGCACACGACCTCTCGAGTGCGGAGGGCAGGTCCGCCGCACTTGCATCGGCGCTCTCGGTGCTCGCTCCCATCAAGGACTCCCTGCTTGCGAAGGACTACGCTATCCAAATTGCGGGGCGTACCCGTGCCCGCGAGGAGGATGTGCTCGAGGCTCTCTCAAAGCTTGCGCCTCCCGTTCGCTACGGCGAAGCGTCGGCCGAGGAGGCGGCGGCTCAAGCCCCTGTTCCCGCCCAGGGTCCGGCGCGCCGGGCGCTTTCGAAGACCGAGCTCAACCGCCTGCGTCTCGAGCGCGAGCTTCTCAGCGTGCTCGCCCAAAACCCGCTTATCGCACTTGCCCACGCGGACTCCCTCGCGCAGACCAAGTGGCACGACCCGCTGCATTCCGCCATCGCGTCGAGCATCCTCGATACGCTTATGTCCGACCCTGCCGCGAGCGCTGCGGTGATCGTGTCGAACGCGGCTGCCGTCGATGGCCGCGCTGGTCGTGTGCTCACCGCAGGGGGCAGCTCCACCGAAACGGCGTCTCCCGAAGAGGTTGCGCGCTTTCTCGCCGAAGAGCTCGCCATTGGCGATGCCGAGGACGCCATCGAGGAGCTTCGCTGCCAGCTTGCCAACGAGTCGCTTAAAGGAACCGAGGAATACGACTTCCTTTTCCAGGCCACGACGGCGCTTCAAAAGGAGCTGCTCGAGAAGCGTCTCGCCCACAAGCCCGTCGCGCACGAGGGCCGTCTGTAGTTTGCAAAACCTCGTAAAGTCTTGCGTGCGGTACACCGATGCGTAAATACGCTCTGGTATAATTAGGCATGCTTGTGAATAAGGAGGTGCACCAATGTCCCATATGGTTCTCTGGCTCATCGTGGCCGCCGTCATGGCGCTTATCGAGGCCTTCTCGTTCGGGCTCATCACGATGTGGTTCGTCGTCGGCGCGCTCGTTGCGTTCGTCGCCGATCTGCTCGGTGCGAACTTTGTCGTGCAGGTCGCGCTGTTCCTCGTGGTCTCGGTGCTCTGCCTTGTTCTTCTCCGTCCCGTCGTCGTGAAGCACCGCAACCGCGGTCACTCGGCTGAGCCTACGCTTGTCGGCGAGCGCGGCGTTGTGTGCGAGACGATCGACAACGATGGGCTGACGGGCAGGGTCGAGCTTTCCGACCATATGACCTGGTCGGCGCGGTCGGCTACGGGGGAGGTCCTTCCTGTGGGCATGCGCGTCGAGGTCGTTGCCCAGGAGTCTATCAAGCTCATCGTCAAACCGTGTGAACCGGAAGCGTAAACCGTCCGCTATCGAAAGGAAACGCTATGCCACTGCTCACCTTCCTCATCGTGCTCGTCGTCATCGTGGTGGTCTTGGCCGTCACCTGCGTGAAGATCGTTCCGCAGGCTGAAGCCGCCATTGTCGAGCGCCTGGGATCGTATCTCACCACCTGGAACAACGGCCTCCACATCAAGGTTCCCTTCATCGACCATGTGCGCATGGGGATCTCGCTCAAGGAACAGGTCTTCGATTTCCCGCCGCAGCCGGTCATCACGAAGGACAACGTCACGATCTCGATCGACACGGTCGTCTTCTTCAAGATCCTCGACCCGAAGCTCTTTTGCTACGGCGTGGAAAACCCCATTGTCGCGATTGAGAACCTCTCCGCCACCACGATCCGCAACATCATCGGCGAGCTCGACCTTGACACGACGCTCGTTTCCCGTGACACCATCAACGCGAAGATGCGTTCCATCCTCGACGAGGCGACCGACGCGTGGGGCATCAAGGTCAACCGCGTCGAGGTGAAGAACATCACGCCGCCCGCCGCCATCCAGCAGGCGATGGAGAAGCAGATGAAGGCCGAGCGAGAGAAGCGCGAGGCAGTTCTTTTGGCAGAGGGCCAGAAGCAGAGCGCCATCACGGTCGCCGAGGGCGAGAAGCAGGCGCAGATCCTCTCCGCCGAAGCAGAGAAGCAGGCGATCATCCTTGCTGCGGAAGCTGAGAAGGAAAAGCAGATCCGCGAGGCAGAAGGTGAGGCCGAGGCGATCCGCAACGTCCAGCGCGCAACCGCAGAGGGCATCGCGATGGTGCGTGAGGCGGGTGCCGACAATGCCGTTTTGACGCTTCAGGCATACGAGGCCCTGAAGTGCGTCGCGAATGGCCGCGCAACCAAGCTCATCATCCCCTCCGATATTCAGGGAATCGCGGGCCTTGCGGCGTCGATCAAGGAGATCGTGACCGATGACCCCAATGCCCCGAAGCAAAACGAGACACCGAACGAGTAGGTGCGTTTTGGGCCCATGCGGGCCCGCATTCCGCAGATTTGTGTTCGTTTCCCGCTCAACCTGGCACTTTGGGTGGACAGGCGCGGGCGTGCTTGCCACAATGTCGCAAGCGAAATAGTCGGGCGCGCTCTATCGGCGCGCCCGCATGTCAATCGAATAAAGGACGTGTTGCCAGTGGTCAGTATCGTTATTGCCCCCGACCCGCTTCTTCGCCAGGTGTGCGAGCCGTGCACGCCGGGCGACCACAGCTTGAAAAAGCTCGCCAAGCAGATGGCGCGAGCTATGTACAACAACAACGGTTGCGGAATTGCAGCTCCCCAGGTCGGCGTGACGAAACGCCTGGTCGTCATCGATGTTGACGACTCCAATGAGCAAAATCCCATCGTTTTGGTCAACCCCGAGATCATGGAGCTCAAAGGCGAGCCAGAAACGCAGGGCGAGGGCTGTCTGTCCTGTCCCGGCATCACCGTTCCTGTTTCCCGCAAGCCCTGGGCCCGCGTTCGCTACTACGACCTCGACGGAGAGATGTGGGAAATCGAAGGCGATGGCCTTCTCGGGCGCTGTCTTCAGCATGAGATCGATCACTTGAACGGTCGCACGCTTTTCGAGTCGTGCGACCCCCTGACGCGCATCCGCGCGCTCGAAGCCTACGACGAGGCGCGCAAGAAGGGCGCCAAGCCGGGCGACACCTCCATCGAGGTGGATTGAATGCGCATCGTCTTCATGGGCACGCCGAACTTCGCGGCAACCATCCTTGAGGATCTCTCGCAGCACTATAACGTTGTCGCCGCGTACACGCGTCCCGATGCGGTTCGCGGACGGGGCAAAAAGCTCGTCGCATCTCCGGTGAAGGAAACCGCGATGAGCCTCGGTATTCCTGTCGAGCAGCCGACGACCTTCAAAGACCCCGAGGCTATCGCTACGCTCGAGCAATATCGGCCCGACTTCATCATCGTTGCGGCATACGGTATGATCCTGCCTGTCGATGTTCTCGAGTGCCCTACGTATCATTGCCTGAACGTGCACGCCTCGCTTCTGCCTCGCTGGAGGGGTGCGGCTCCAATCGAGCACGCGATCCTCGCCGACGACGAGGAGACGGGCGTGTGCATCATGCGCATGGAGGAAGGCCTCGACACCGGTCCTTTCTGCGTATGTCGGACGCTCGACGTGGGGGAGAAGACCCTTCCCGTGCTTGCCGATGAGCTTGCGAATTTGGGATCACACGCCCTTCTGACGGCTATCATGCAGATTCTGCGTGGGCAGGAGCGTTGGGTCGTGCAGAAGGAGTCCGACGCAACCTATGCCCACAAAATCGAGAAGGGCGAGCTCGATTTGAATCCGGCACTCGGCGTTGACCTGCTTGCGCGTCGCGTTCGCGCATCGAGTACGGGTCATCCGAGCAAATGCGTGATGCTCGGCAAAGGCGCGACAATCATTGACGCATGCCGCGCCGACTACGATGAGCAGGGGAAGGTTGCTGCAAGCGGCCTTGGTGCGGGGCAGGTGCGCTTCGCCTCGAAGCGGCTTCTGCTTGGGTGTGCAGATGGCGCGCTCGAGGTCTTCCGCTTAAAACCAGACGGAAAGAAAGAAATGAATGCTCAGGCATTCGCGGCGGGAGCTGCGGCGCTTCATGGGCACGACGGAGAATGGACGGCACAACATGCCTGATGGCAACAACCAGCATAACGAAGAGCATCGCGGCAACGGCGGCGCGAAGCGCCAGGGATCGCAAGATCGCCACGGCCGCTCAAACTCGGGTTCCTACGGTTCAAAGGGAAGCGGCGACCGCAGGGGCTCTTATAAGGGCTCGCGCGACGGCGGCAAAGGCGGCAAGGGCGGCTATGGCAAGCGCGACTCGCGCGGCGGCTCCTCTCGCGATGGCGAGCATCGCTCCCGCAAACCCTTCGACAACGAGCGCTCTGACAATCGCAAATCCTACGGTAAGCGAAGCGATGATCGTCGCTCGGGCGGGAAGTCCTTCTCGAAGCAAGGGGACGGCAACCGCAAGCCTTACGGCAAGCGCGATGACAACCGAAAGCCCTATGGCAAGCGCGACGACAATCGCGGGCGCGACGGCGAGCGTAAATTCGAAAAGCGGGAAGGCGACCGCAAGTCTTACGGCAAACGTGACGATAATCGCAAATTCGAGAAGCGCGACGGCGAGCGTAAGCCATTCAATAAGCACGATGGCGACCGCAAGCCCTTCGAAAAGCGCGAAGGCGCAACGCGCGATTTCGACCGCGCTCCTCGCGGCGACGCCCCGTTTAAGAAAGATCGTGCGGACGATCGCGGCTTCTCGCGCAAGGACGCAGGCGAGCATCGCGGCTTCGAGCGCCGCGGGCCGTGGCGTCCCAACGAGCAGAACGCTGCCCTCGCCGAGGGTCGCGAGCCGCAGGAAGGCGTCTATCGCGGCGAGCTTGAGCTCGACGAGAACGGTGAGCTCAAGTACCGCAACCGCCCCAAGGGAGGCGAACGTCGCGGCGCGAAGCACTCCTTCGGCGACAAGCCTCGCACGAGCGGCGTTGTCCACAAGGATTCCGAGCGCAGTGCCTCCCCGGCCCGTCAGGCGGCTTTGCGCGTGACGTCGATTGTCCGCGAGCGCGATGCCTTCGCCCAGGAGCTTATCCACAAGTACATCGATTCCTCCCGCATGTCTCGCGAGGACCGCGCGTTCGCGACGCGTCTCACGCTCGGTGTTGTGAGCTCGTATGGCACGCTTGACGACGTCATCAACCGCTGTCTCGACCGCGTAAGCGACATCAACGACGACGTGCGCGACGCGCTGCGCATCTCGACCTACGAGATCGTCTTCCTGAAGAAGGAACCGCATGCTGCGGTAAGCCAGGGCGTCGAGCTGGTGAAGACGATCGCTCCGAAGGCGTCCGGCCTGGCAAACGCCGTCCTGCGCCGCATCGCCGATAAGGCGCACAAGTTCCCCTTCGGCGACCCTCGCACCGACATTGAAGCGTTCGCGCGCCTGCACGCCTTCCCCGAGTGGCTCGCCAAGCGGGCGCTTCTCGACTTGGGCCCCGAGGCCACGCGCGATTACCTCGCGGGGTCGAACGAGCCGGCACCCCTGTTCGTCGCAATCAACGCGGCGAAGGCGGACGAGGCCGAGGTTGTCGAGACGATCGTGGCAGCGCACGGTGATCCTGTGGCCGTGTCTGTCAACGGCGAGGAGATCCCCGGGTGCTATTGCCTCTCCGAGGGGCGTGTGCTCTTCGACGGGCGCGTCCGCCATATGATCCAGACTGGCCAGCTTCTCGTCTCCGACGCGTCTTCCCAGCAGATCGCGCGCCTTGTGCTTACCGAGGAGAAGCCCGCGTCGCTTCTTGAGGTCGGCGCTGGCCGTGGGACGAAGACTGTCCTCATCCAAAGCGACGCCCAGCGACGCTACGGCTCGCAGATCGACGAGTACGTGACCGTCGACAACCTTGAGTTCAAGACGAACATCACTGCCGAGCGCGCGGAGGAATACGGCATCCATGTCTCCGAGTCGATCACCGGCGACGCGACGGTACTCGACGACGTGGTGGGCGAGCGCGCATTCGACGTCGTGTTCATCGACGCTCCGTGCTCGGGTCTGGGCACACTGCGCCGCCACCCGGAGATCCGCTGGCGTTTAATCCCCGAGAAGATTGACGAGTTCGCGAAGACCGGCTTAGCGCTTCTGAAGTCCGCTTCGAGCCATGTTGCCCTGGGCGGCAGCATCGTCTTCTCCACGTGCACCATCACGCGTGCGGAGAACATCGATGTTGTGAAGGCGTTCCTCGCAAGTGACGAGGGGGCTTTGTTTGCCTTGGCCCCGATTGGCGGGGCGCCATGCTTCAATCCTGCGCTCAAGCCGGGCTCGCCCGACGCCCACTTCGCCGTGCGGCTTGTGAAGGCGGCGGAATAAAATAATCCCCCAATCGCGGGGGCCTGCCCAACGCGGCGGCTATCCATATGACGGTTAGCCGCCGTTTGCATATCAAACTACTTCCATTTCGCAACGTTGCGATACAATCCATGCGTTAGGCATCGTTTTAGATGCATCGTTCGAGCATTATGAAAGGGGGAGTCGCATATGGAACCGAAGATCGAAGAGGTGGCTTCGCGAATTAGGTCGCTGCGTGAGGATCTCGACATCTCAATGCAGGAAATGGCTCAGGCGACGGGTCGCTCGCTTTCGGAATACGCCGCGCAAGAATCGGGCGAGCAGGATTTGAGCTTCACCTTTCTCTCGAAGTGCGCGAAGCGTTTCGGCGTCGACGTCGTAGAGCTGCTTACCGGCGAGAACCCTCATCTGACCGGTTATACCCTTATCCGCGAGGGCGACGGGCTGTCCGTGAAGCGCCGTGCCGGCTTCGAGTATTTGCACAAGGCGCCGCAGTTCAAGAACAAGCTCGCCGAGCCGTTCTTGGTCACGATGCCCTATCTTCCCGAAGAGCAGGACAAACCTATCCATCTTTCCTATCACCGCGGTCAGGAAATCGACTGCATCGTTTCGGGACATATGCGCTTCGCCTACGAAGGCCACGTCGAGGAACTAGGCCCCGGCGACGTGCTTATGTACGATTCGGGCCGCGGACATGGCATGATCGCCACGGGCGGCGAGCCGTGCGTGTTTTACGCGATCGTTTTGAAGCCGCAGGATATCGAGATTATGTAGGCGCGCCCGGGCTTGCCCTGGGTTGCGCCACCCCTTCGGATCCTATGAGACTTCAAGGGCGTTTAGCCCTGCTTGCACTGAAAGAGGTTCTTTTATCCCATGAGGAATATCAATCTGCGCTACGTTGACGAGACCTACGCTCCCGATGGACAGCTCGAGACGTTCAGCGTCCATTATCCTGACAATTTCAACTTCGGCTATGACGTCGTCGACGACATAGCGGTGAACGACCCCGATCGCCGCGCGATGATTTGGTGCAACCCCGAAGGCGAGGAGCACATCTTCACGTTCGCCGACATGAAGCGCTGGTCCGACAAGACGGCAAACTTCCTGGTCGATCAGGGCATCAAGCGTGGTGATTACGTCCTTGTCGTCCTGCGCCGACACTACCAGTTCTGGTTCGTCGCGACGGCGTTGGCCAAAATCGGCGCGGTCATGGTCCCCGCTACCTTCATGCTGAAGGAGCACGACTTGGAGTATCGCCTGAACGGTGCCTCCATCTCCTCCATCATCTGCACCTCGGTCGGGGAAATCTCCCAGATCGCGGACAACGTTATCGATGAATGCCCCTCGGTCACCTCGCGCATTCTCGTGAACGGCGCGGGCGGCGGCACGACGAAATACGACGACGAGGGCAACCTCATTGCTGTTGCAGGTACCGTCGGTGCGGCGCTTTCCGGCGAAGAGGGCATTTGTGCGGCATCAATTGAGCTCAAGGGCTGGGCCGACTTCAACAGCGGCGTCCGCGCGGCGAGCGAGGTCTTCGAGCGTCGCGACACCGTAGCCGCAGATCCCATGCTCATGTACTTCTCCTCCGGCACGTCCGGTAACCCAAAGATGGTGCTTCACAACTCCGGTTATGCCGTCGCGCACCTGATCACCGCCAAGCACTGGCACAACGTGCAGCCCGACGGCGTTCACTTCACCATCGCCGACACGGGCTGGGGCAAGGCCGTGTGGGGCAAGTACTACGGGCAGTGGCTTATGGAAGCATGCGTCCTCACGTACGATTTCGATCGCTTCAATGCGGGCGAGATTCTCTCGCTTATTTCGAAGTACCAGGTCACGACTTTGTGCTGCCCGCCGACAATGTATCGTCTCATGATGTCTGAGAACTTCGACGCCTATGATCTCTCGTCGCTTCAGTACTCGACGACCGCGGGCGAGGCGCTCAACCCCGACCTGTTCAACTTCTGGAAAGAGCACACGGGGCTTACGATTTTCGAGGGCTTCGGTCAGACCGAGACGCCGCTTACCATCGCCAACCTCAAGCACTCGACGCCCCGTTCCGGCTCGATGGGCAAGCCTGTGCCGCTCTACGATGTCGAGATCCAGCGCGACGACGGCTCGCGCTGCAACACCGGCGAGACGGGCGAGATTTGCATCCGTATGGAACCGCGTCCTGCGGGCATCATGATGGAATACTACCGCGACCCCGAAAAGACGGCGAACGCGATTTACGACGGCTGGTACCACACGGGCGACACCGCTTGGGTCGACGAGGATGGCTACTTCTGGTACGTTGGTCGAAACGACGACGTCATCAAATCGTCCGGCTACCGCATCGGGCCCTTTGAGATCGAAAGCGAGCTGCTCGAGCACGAGGCGGTGCGCGAGTGCGCTGTCACCGGCGTGCCCGACCCCGTTCGCGGCTTCGCCGTCAAGGCGACGGTCGTGCTTGCCGATGGCTTTAAGGGCTCCGACGAGCTGACGCGCGAGCTCCAGGCGTGGGTGAAGCACCGTACGGCGCCCTACAAGTATCCGCGCATCGTCGAATATGTCGACGCGCTTCCGAAGACGGTGAACGGCAAGATCCGCCGCGTCGCCATCAGGCAGAAGGACGGTGCAGACTTGAAGTCGCCGAAGCTTCCCGAGGGTCTTATCTAACATGGCGCAGGTTCGCGACTTCGACGTTTCGCAGCTAGCCGGCGTGCTTATCGTGTGCGGCCACTACGGTGTGGGGAAGACGGCGCTTTCGCTTTCGCTCGCAAAGGATGCCTTCCGCGCGGGAAAACACGTCACGCTCGTCGATCTCGATGTGGTGAATCCCTACTTCAGGTCGAGCGACCAGGCGCAATCGCTTCGGGCGGCGGGCATCTCGGTGATAACGCCGGTCTATGCCGGCCCCGACTGCAACATCGACATGCCAGCGCTCACGGGTGCGGTTGCTCCTGCGATCGAGCGCGCGAGCTCCGATGCAGGCGAGCTGTGCATCATCGATGTCGGCGGCGACGATGCGGGTGCGGCGGCGCTTGGGCGTTTCTCGCGCACGATCGCTTCGGCACCTTACGAGATGTGGTATGTCGTGAACCGCTACCGAGCGCTTACTCGCGATCCGCACGAAGCGTGCGAGGTGCTCTACGAAATCGAGCGCGCATCGCGCCTTCGCGCGACGGCAATCGTCGCGAACTCCCATCTCATGGGCGACACCGACGAGGATGCGATTTCCCAGTCGCTGCCGTTTGCCCGCGAGGTGGCGTGTGCGGCGGGTCTGCCGCTTGCGGCCGTCTGCGTTCCCGCGTCTTGTGCGGACGCGGCGAGGGAGCGGCTTTCCCAAGAGGGCGCCGACGTGGCGCTCTATCAAATAGATCCCTATCGGCAAACGCCGTGGAGTAACTGATAGTCAAGAGGGCGGGGGTTAACGTTAAATGGCAAGAATCAGCGTGGACGAGGGCTTCTGCAAGGGTTGCGGCCTTTGTGTAGATGCATGCCCGACCCACATCATCGAACTCGATCAGGAGAGGATAACGGCCAAGGGCTATCATCCCGCGCACTGCATCGATCAATCAAAATGCACAGGGTGCTGCTCATGCGCGGTCATGTGCCCCGATGTCGCCATCTCGGTTTGGAGGTGAGTTATGGCTGAAAAGGTTCTTATGAAGGGAAACGAGGCGCTTGCGGAAAGCGCGCTGCGCGCCGGGTGCCGTTTCTTCTTCGGTTATCCCATCACGCCGCAGACCGAGCTTGCGGCCTACATGTCCAAGCGCATGCCGAAGATCGGCGGGACGTATCTGCAGGCTGAAAGCGAAATCGCGGCAATCAACATGGTGTACGGCGCCGCATCCGCCGGTGCTCGTGCGATGACGTCCTCGTCGAGCCCCGGAATCTCGCTTAAAGGCGAGGGCATCTCGTACATGGCCGGCTCGGATTTGCCGGGCGTCATCATCAACGTTCAGCGAGGGGGCCCGGGCCTCGGCGGCATCCAGCCTTCCCAGTCCGACTATTGGCAGGCCACACGCGCGACGGGGCATGGCGACTTCTTCATGCCCGTGCTTGCGCCCTCGACAGTGCAGGAGATGGCCGACTGCGTCTTCCGCGCCTTCGATTTGGCCGACGAGTACCGCACGCCTGTCATGGTGCTTGCCGACGGCATGCTGGGGCAAATGATGGAGCCCGTCGTTTTGCCGGAGCCCAAAGAGAGCCTTCCCGAGAAGCCCTGGGCCACGACGGGGCATAAGGGCAAGCGCGCCCACAATATCGTGAACTCGCTCTACTTGACCGCCGACGCCCTCGAGAAGCTCAACATCGAGCGCTTCGAGCGCTACGAGGTCATTCGCGAGAAGGAGCAGCGCTCGGAAGCTTTCATGCTCGATGATGCGGAAATCGTCGTCGTCGCGTTCGGCGCATCGAGCCGCGTGGCGAGAAGTGCGGTCGTCGCCGCGCGCGAGGAGGGCATCAAAGTTGGTCTCCTTCGTCCGATCACGCTGTGGCCTTTCCCGACGAAGGCAATCGAAGACGCGCTCTCGCATGCGAAGGCGTTCCTGTCGGTTGAGATGAACATGGGGCAGATGGTCGACGACGTGCGCCTCGCGGTGAACGGGCGTGCGGCTGTTGACTTCTACGGCCGCACCGGCGGCGTCATCCCAACGCCCGAAGAGGTGCTTTCCGCTATCAAGGATTCTGCGAAGAGGGGAGGGATTCTCTAATGGCGCAAGACGAGAAGCTCGTGTTTTCCCGCCCGCATTCCCTGTTGCCGGTGGTGACCAACTATTGCCCGGGGTGCACGCACGGCATCGTCCATCGCCTCGTGTGCGAGGCCATGGACGAGCTCGATATCGAGGGCCAGACCGTAGGCGTCGCGCCCGTCGGCTGCTCGGTCATGTCCTACGATTTCTTCGGTTGCGACATGATTGAAGCTGCCCACGGCCGCGCTCCCGCGGTGGCCACCGGTGTGAAGCGCGTTTTACCCGATCACGTGGTGTTTGCGTACCAAGGCGACGGCGATCTCGCCTCGATCGGCATGGCGGAGACCGTTCATGCGGCGACGCGCGGCGAGCACATTACCGTCATCTTCATCAACAACGCGATCTACGGCATGACGGGCGGTCAGATGGCTCCTACGAGCCTTCCGAACCAGGTCACGCAGACGAGCCCCTATGGGCGCGACGTTTCGAAGGCGGGCTATCCCGTGCGCGTGTGCGAGCTTTTGAGCACGCTCGACGGCCCAGCGTACATCGAGCGCGTTACCGTCGATTGCAAGAAGAATATCCGCAAGGCTAAAAACGCCATCAAGAAGGCGTTCCAATACCAGATCGACGGCGTGGGCTATTCGTTCATCGAGGTTGTTTCCACCTGTCCCACGAACTGGGGATTGACGCCGCAAGAGGCCTTCGAATGGATGCGCGAGAACATGCTGCCGTACTATCCGCTCGGCGTCTACCGCGACGTCGTCGCTGATGGTTATGCGAACGCGGCCGAGGCGGCGTCGGCTCGCTCAGCGGCATGCCCCATTGCCCATCCCGAGAAGTCGGAAGGGGGCAACTAATGGCTGAGACGACGTATCCTGATCGTAAGATCGTGCTCGCTGGCTTCGGCGGGCAGGGCGTGCTCTTCGCAGGCAAGGTTATCGCCTATACCGGGCTTATCGGCGATCGCGAGGTTTCGTGGCTGCCTTCTTACGGCCCTGAGATGCGCGGTGGCACCGCGAACTGCAGCGTCAGCTTGGCTGCAGACCCCATCGGCAGCCCGCTCATCACGGCGCCCGATGTCCTTATTGCGATGAACCAACCTTCGCTCGACAAGTTTATCGACGCGGTCGTTCCCGGTGGTCTTATCATCGCCGACTCCACACTCGTGCAGAGCATTCCCGAGCGCAGTGACGTCACGGTGAAGGCCATTCCCGCCGCCGATATCGCCGAGAAGGCGGGGCTTAAGGGTTTGGGCAACATCGTGCTCGTGGGCGCCCTCTTTGCGGCGGACCCATTCTGCGATCCCGAGGTGCTCACGGCGGCGATCGAGAAGTGCGTTCCCGCGCGCAAAGCTGCGATGCTCGACAAGAATAAGCAGGCGCTCTCGCTCGGTATCGAGGCGTAAGGGCAGTGTGCGCGGCGAGGGGCGCTAAAGGGACACCCTTCGCCGCAACTTCTTAACCTTAAAGACGCACGGTTTGTTACGAAGCCCCAGTTGAGGCGCGGCACGCGAGATTCGCTTGCTGCGCTCTCTTTACTTGCAAGTTGCTGGTATGATATTTCTATTACGCTATCAGCAGGTCGGAGGGTGCCTTGAGGTCACGTACTATCGCGTTGCGCTTCGTTCTCGCGATCATGCTCGCGTTTTCCTTGGCATCCGTCGGCACCTTAGGAGCGGCTTCGGCTGACGAGTAGGGGTAATCTCAGGACGAGGCGGCTTCCTCGAAAGTGATTCGCGCCGGCTACCTCATCGACAATCAGGGCTACCAATCCGGAACGCCCGACACGTATATGTCGGGCTGGGGATACGAATACCTGCAAGACATTTCCTACCACACCGAGGGTTGGAAATACGAGTACGTCCTGGGAACGTTCTCTGAGCTCATTGCCAAGCATGAGGCGGGGGAAATCGACCTCATGTCGAGCATCTCCTATACTCCCGAACGAGCCGAGAACCTTCTCTACTCGACGAATCCTTCGGGCAAGAAGTGCTATTACGTCTATGTGAAGCCCGATCGCGGCGACCTTACCGTGGGCGACCCCGAGGCTTTGCGAGGAAAGACGATCGGCGTGAACCCCGATGCCTTACAAACCACGGAGGGCAAGGCATGGCTCGCCGAGCGCGGCATCGACGTCACGTATAAGGAATACGCCACAGGAGGCGAGGTCTTTTCCGCGCTTTCGAGTGGCGAGGTCGACGCCATCATCATGAACGACGTGCTCTCTTCCGACGATGCGATGCCGGTGTTCTATGTGGGCGAGAGCGACTATTATTTCACGGTGCCGAAGAGCCGTCCCGACATAATGGCTGAGCTCGATGCCGCGATGGCGCAGATCTTAACGTCGAATCCGCACTATAACGATGAATTCAAGGCGCGCTATTCCGCGATCAACGTCGGCAGCTCCTCGCTTACGGACAGGGAGCGCGACTGGCTTGCGTCCTGCGACAACACCGTGACCGTCGGCTATCTGGACAATCTGCGGCCCTATTCGCTTCGCGGCAAGGACAATCAGATGGAAGGTGCGCTTTCGGCCGTCGTGAGCGATATGCGCGAGCGGTTCGGCATCACGGTGAACGAGCGCGCTTATTCCTCGAACAGCGATTCGGAAGCGGCGCTCGGGCGCGGGGAAATCGATGTAGCCCTCCCGTTTGCCAAGGATTATTGGATCGCCGAGCAGGAAGGATATGCTCAAAGCGACTCCCTGGCCTCGTCATCGCTCGTCGCGCTCTACAAAGGCGACGATCTCGGCAGCGCGCTTTCGAGCATCCTCGTCCAACCGAACTCGATCGTCTCGGAATCGCTTTTGAGGTCGCGATACCCCGACGCCGACATCATCATGTGCGACAATGCGTCCGCGTGCTTCGACGCACTCTCGAGTGGGCGCGCGCAGGCTGCGATCATTCCCGTGATGGCGCTCGATGTCGTACGCTCTCAAAACGACCTTTCGGCATACAAGACTGCCGAGCTCCCGGGTACCGTCAGGCTCACCGCACGGATGCGCCAGGACGCCCCGACGCTTTTCGCCATCGTGAACAAGAGCATCGCGAATTCCCAGGACAACATCACCGCCGGCATCTACACGGCGCAGTCCTACGGCGAAACCGAGACGACCCTTGTGCGGTTCGTCCGACTTTATCAGGGGGTATTCGTTGCCGGTGTGGCCGTGGCGTTTCTCGGTATCGTGGCGATTCTTGCGTGGTCGCTGCTTCGCGCGCGCAAAGCGCAGCGGGAAGCACAGGCCGCGAGCAGTGCGAAAACCGCGTTCCTCTCGCGCATGAGTCACGATATCCGCACACCGCTCAACGGCATCATCGGCATCCTCGGCGTGAACGAGGCGCACGCCGAGGACGCGGAATACGTGTCGCAGAACCGCAAGAAGGCCCGTGTTGCCGCCGATCATTTGCTCTCACTCATCAACGATGTGCTCGACATGAGCAAGATTGAGGATAGCAAAGTGGTGCTCGAGCACAAGCCGTTCAATGTCATCGACGTCATTGACGAGGTTCTCGTCGCCGGCAGGCTTCGCGCGCCCGAGTTCGGCGTCACCATTGAATCGATAGGTGCCGAAGATCTTGTCCATACCGACGTGATCGGAAGCCCCGACCATGTGCGCCGCGTGCTGCTGAACCTCGTCGACAACGCGGTGAAATACAATCGCTTAGGCGGCACGGTGCGCTGCGCCGTCGATGAGCTGGGAGTCAAGGGCAACATCGTGACCTACCGTTTTGTGGTGAGCGACACGGGCGTCGGCATGAGCGAGGAGTTCCTCAAGCGCATTTTCGAGCCGTTCACGCAAGCGGGCAGCGATGCACGCAGCAACTACCAGGGCACCGGCATGGGAATGCCCATCGTGAAGGGCTTCGTGGAGAAGATGGACGGCTCGATCGACGTTACGAGCACCCAAGGCGAGGGCTCGTCGTTCTGCGTCGTGCTCCCGTTCGAAATCGATCACGCGCCCGAGCGACATGCGGGTTCTGCCGACGCCGAAGGCGAATGCGATGTTTCGGGAATGAGGGTGCTGCTCGCGGAAGATAACGACCTCAACCTCGAGATCGCGACGACGCTGCTTGCCGATGAGGGCGTGGCGGTCACGTGCGCCGCGAACGGTCGCGGGGCATTCGACACCTTCGTCGACCGGCCCGCCGGCAGCTTCGACGCTATTCTGATGGACATCATGATGCCCGTGATGGACGGATACGAGGCCGCGTGCGCCATCCGCAGGTCCGTAAAGACCGATGTGGGGTCGGTGCCGATTTTCGCCATGACGGCGAACGCCTTTGCCGAGGATGCCCAGCGAGCCCACGATGCAGGCATGAACGGGCATCTTACTAAACCCATCGACATGGAGAAGGTCAAACAAGCGCTCGCCACTGCCCGCCGCTAATGCTTTGCCCGTTTTGCGTTCGCCTGCTGATGTTCGTGTTGTCCGCTTCGGCTTCTTGCGGAGCCTTTCGTAGGGACCTTGCTGATGTTCGTGCCGTTCGGCATTACGGAAGCATATCTTGTGTAGCTAAGGTGCCCCCGTAATTGCGCCCGCCGTGGTGTCATTGGCGGGATTTTTCGCCCTTTGCTCAACGGGTCGGGGGTTGCGCGCGGGCATGCGGTATGATTGTCGCGCTTTAGGAAGCTTTCTTCTTGGAGATGGATGGGTCCTGGTGGGCCCCGCGGCCTTCAAAGCCGTTGTGAGGCGCGCAGAACGTCTTGGGTGTGTTCGATTCGCACGCATCTCCGCCAATATTTCCATGAAACGACGCGATTGGCGCCGCAAGGTGCTTGCGTGCTTGTTGTCTTTTCCAGGAAATGGGGGGAATTATGGCAGATCAATCAATTTCCGTCGACGCGTTAAGCCCGGCTCAAACCGAGGCGAAGGCGGAGACTCTCGGCATCTCGAAGGGCTCGATGCCCGCTGGCCGCATGTTTGTCGCCGCGATGCTCGCAGGCGCCTTCATCGGCTTCGGCGCAATGTTCTTTTGCCTGTTCACAAGCGATTCATCGCTTCCTTTCGCCGTGCAACGCGCTGGCGGCGGCGCTTGCTTCTGCTTAGGCCTCGTGCTCGTGCTCTGCTGCGGCGCGGAGCTTTTCACCGGCAATTCGCTTATGGTGTGCTCGCTGTTCTCGAAAAAGATCGGCGCAGGCCAGCTCGCGCGCAACTGGGCGATCGTGTGGCTGGGAAACCTTGCCGGCTCGCTCGTCGTCGTGTTCCTCGTATGCGCCTCGCAGATGGGCGCGATGAACGGGGGAGCGGCCGGGACGACCATGGTAAACGTTGCTTCCTTAAAGGCCTCGCTTGCACCCGCCACCATCTTCGCGAAGGGCATCCTCTGCAACGTGCTCGTGTGCCTGGCCGTGTGGATCGGCTTTTCCGCCCGCTCGGTGGTCGATAAGGTGCTCGGTATTTTTCTTCCTATCACTGCGTTTGTGGCCTGCGGGTTCGAGCACTGCGTGGCGAACATGTTCTTCCTTCCGAGCGGGCTTCTCATGAACATGCTCGGCGTCGGCAACCCGGGGGCGATCGCGCTCGAGGGGCTCGTCGCGAACATCGTCATCGCGACGCTCGGCAACATCGTCGGCGGCGTGGCGGTCGGCACGGCGTATTGGTTCGCGTATCGAACTCGTGAGAATCGCGCGTAAACCCACGCGCATACGCTACACTTACCTTTCAACAGTCCACGGGGAAGGGTGAGGTTCGTGCTTACGTATTTCAAACGCTATGAGATAGCGGCTTGCGCTATTGCCGTCGCCATTCCCCTCGTCGTGGTCTTCATCTGGTCGACAATCGAGGGGCGTGCGATGGGCTTCACCGCAGCGGGCGCGGGTGTATCCGTCGTGCTGTTGCTCGCCGGCTTGTTCGTTTTCACGCGCGTGTTCGCTCGCGCCGCGCAGGCCAAGCTCGAAAAGCTCGTCTCCCTCTACAACGACGATTGCGATGTCGCGGCATTCCTCGAGGGCTCGTCGAAAATCGCGGAATCCGCCGAGCCGCCCTTGGGGGAACTTCCTGCGTGGTTTTTGTCCTTCTACGCGTGCGCGCTCATCAACGTCGACCGCAAGAGCGAGGCCGCGAAGTTCGGCCTCATGATTCAAGACAGCGTGAAGGGCACGCCGAGCGATGAGGCGAAAATCGCGCTGTACGCCGATCTGGTTCCCCTGGTGAAGAGCCTCTTCGACAACTATCGAGTAATCGCGCTCATCGATGAGGCGCTCTCGCTGCCAAACTTGGGGGATGATATTATCACGCAGCAGCGCCGCGCCTTTCTTTCCTGGTCGCGCGAGGTCGCCCAGGCAGAACTCGCCCACGACGAGTCGAAGCTCATCGGGCTCTACCGCTCCGTCTGGGGCAACCACGACCAGTGCACGCGCTTGCGCGTCGTGTATGCTGCCAAGGAAGGCGAGCTTCACGCTGCGGCGGGCAACCGCGATGCGGCAGCAGGCTGCATGCGCTTCGCCGCCGACAATGGCAAGGATCTCCCCGCAGCGCGAACAGCCCGCGCCTTCTTCGGAGAGTAAGGTGCAGCTGCCTCGGCGCAGGTGACTTTAAAACGCCCCTTTCGGAAACGGCACCCCCGTTTACGGAATACCGCTAGGAACTGTTAGCACGTTCGAAACAAAAGACTCCTATAATGTCGAACGTTTTTGCAATTCACGGTACAAGTGGGGTAGAAGTATGGACTTGATGCAGATTGTGGCCGTGGTGGTGTTCGTCGTCGCGATGGTCGCCATCATGTCGGAGAAGGTGCACCGCGCGCTCGTCGCCATCGTCGGCGCGATGATCCTGCTCGTCGTCCACGTCGTCACCTTCGACCAGGCCATGAGCCATGTCGACTTCAACACGCTCGGCGTGCTTTTGGGCATGATGCTCTTCGTCGCCGTGGTGAAGCTCTCGGGCATCTTCGAGTACCTCGCCATCAAGTGCGCGCGCCTCGCGAAGGGCGACCCCTGGCGCGTCATGGTGCTCTTCGTCTGCCTGACCGCGCTGCTCTCGGCCCTGCTCGACAACGTGACGACGGTCCTGCTCATCGGGCCGATGACCATCACGGTGTGCCGCCTGCTCGACATCGACGCGGTGCCGTTCTTCCTCGCCGAGATCATGGCCTCCAACATCGGCGGCACGGCAACGCTCATCGGCGACCCTCCCAACATCATGATCGGCTCGGCGGCGGGCTACTCGTTCGTCGACTTCGTCCTCTACGACACCCCGGCGGCGCTGCTCTCGCTTGCCGTGATGCTCGCGCTGTTCTACCTGCTGTTCGGCCGAAAGCTCCGCGTCGACGACGCGCACAAAGACGCGCTCGCGGGCCTCGACGAGCGTGAGCAGATCAAGAACCCCGTCCTACTGCGCCAGAGCGTCGTCATGATCGTGCTCGTCGTCGTGGGCTTCATGGCCCACGGCTCGCTCGGCGTAGAGTCCTGCGTCGTCGCGCTCACCGCGGCGGGCGTCCTCATGCTGGTCTCGGGCGAGCGCATCGAGGAGGCGCTCGCGCACGTCGAGTGGACCACGCTCGTCTTCTTCGCCGGCCTGTTCATCATCGTGGGCGCGCTCTCGGAGGTCGGCGTCATCGGCATGCTCGCGCAGGCCTTGATCGACGTCACGGGAGGGTCGACCTTCGTCGCCATGCTCGTGCTGCTCTTCGCCTCGGCCATCGTCTCGAGCTTCCTCGACAACATCCCGTTCGTCGCCACGATGATCCCGATCCTTCTGTCCATGGAGGCGACCGGCATGGACGTCGCGCCCCTGTGGTGGGCGGTGTCGCTCGGCGCCTGCCTCGGCGGCAACGGCACCTTGATCGGCGCGTCGGCGAACGTCGTCATGTCCGACATCTCGCGCAAGAACGGCCACGTCATCACGTTCGCGCACTTCTTCAAGGTCGGCTTCCCCACGATGCTCGCGACCGTCGCCGTGTCAGCAATCTATCTAATCGTGCGTTTTCCGCCAATGTAGCATTTCGGGGTTTCGCGCGGCGCGAAGCTGCCCTATACTTGCGTGCAGTCCTTTAAAAGCGGTACAGAGAGACCGACAAGGAGTGCGAGCGATTCACCCAGGTGAAGTCGCACTATCGCAGAACCGAGCGGTCTGCCTGCATCCCTGATTGGAAGAGGGTGCTAATGACAGATACTAGAACAGTGAAATCCGTCTGTATGGACGCAGACGAAATAGAGCGATCGCTCACGCGCATCGCGCACCAGATTCTCGAGGCCAACCATGGTGCCTCGAACATCGCCTTGGTGGGAATCCTCACCCGAGGCGATCTGCTCGCTCATCGCCTTGCGAGTAAGATCAAGCAGATCGAGGGCACGGAAGTCCCGCTCGGCGCGCTCGACATCAGCTTCTATCGCGATGATTTCGCGACGCATCTTTCCCCCGAGGTCCACTCGACCGACATTCGCTTCGACATCGACGGACTGACCGTCGTGCTTGTCGACGACGTCCTGTTCACCGGCCGCACCATCCGTGCGGCGCTCGATGCGCTGAGCGATTTCGGCCGTCCCTCCTGTGTGCAGCTTGCAGTCCTCGTCGACCGAGGGCACCGCGAGCTTCCCATCCGCGCCGATTTCGTCGGCAAGAACGTCCCTTCCTCGTCGCACGAGAACGTCCGCCTCTTTTTGGAGGAAGTCGATGGCATCTCTGCCGTCGAGGTCCTCGAGATGGCGCCGGGGGACCGCGCAGGGTCCGCCCCGCTTGGCTTAGACCAGCTCCAGGAAAAGGAGGCGTAGCAACCATGGCCTTCAACCACAAGCACCTCATCAACATCTCCGACTACTCTGCGGAAGACATCACGCGGATTCTCGACACCGCCGCAAGTTTCCGCGCGGTGAACGAGCGGCGCATCAAGAAGGTACCAACGCTCAAGGGTTTCACCGTCGTGAACATGTTCAACGAGCCTTCGACCCGCACGCGCTCGTCGTTCGAGCTCGCCGAGAAGCGCCTGTCATGCGATACGCTCAACTTCGGCGGGTCCTCTACCTCCACGGTGAAGGGCGAGAGCTTGCGCGACACCGTGCAGACGCTCTGCTCGTACAAAATCGATGCCATCGTCGTGCGCGACAAGCACGCGGGAGCGCCGCGCAAGGTCGCCGATGTTTCCGGCGTGTCCGTCATCTGCGCAGGCGACGGCAAGCATCAGCATCCTACGCAAGCGCTGCTCGACCTGTACACCATTCGCGAGCGTTTCGGCCGCATCGAGGGCCTTCGCGTCGGCATCGTCGGAGACATCGGCCATTCGCGCGTCTGCGGCTCGCTTATCCCCGCGCTCAAGATCATGGGCGCCCATGTCACCGTCATCGCGCCGCCGACGCTTATGCCGGCAGCTCCCGAAATCTTAGGGGCCGATGAAATCACGTGCGACCTCGATGCGGCGCTGCCCGAACTCGACGTGGTATACATGCTGCGCATCCAGCGCGAGCGCCTCGAGGGCGCGCCGTACCCGAGCCTTCGCGAGTACAACCTGCTCTTCGGCCTGACCGAGGAGCGCGAAAAGCTCATGCGGCCCGAAGCCATCGTTTGCCATCCGGGACCTGTGAACCGCGGCGTCGAGCTCGACGATTATATGTGCGACCACCCGCAGCGCTCCGTCATCTTGGATCAGGTCTATTCCGGCGTGCTCGTCCGCATGGCCGTTCTCTATCTGCTGTTAGGAGGAACCGACAATGGCGTTGATGCTTAAGAACGCGCGGCTTCTCGACCCCCAGGTTGGGCTCGACGAGGTTGCCGACATCCTGATCCGCGATGGCCGCATCGTGGAAATCGGCCACGACCTTGAGATGCCGAAGGGCGTCGAGCGCGACCTTTCGGGGAAAATCGTCGTTCCCGGCCTGGTCGACATGCACGTTCACTTGCGTGACCCTGGATTCGAGTACAAAGGTGACATCGAATCCGAAACGAAGGCGGCGGCGCACGGCGGTTTCACCGCGGTATGCGCGATGCCGAACACGAACCCCGTCTGCGATAACGCGACCATCGTGGAATATGTGCAGCGCAAGGCCTCCGAAGTCGGCTTCTGCCGCGTGCTCGTGTCGGGCGCGCTTACGCAGGGGCTCAAAGGTGAGGTGCTCTCCGAGATGGGGGACATGGTCGCTCACGGTGCCGTCGCGTTCACCGACGACGGGCGCGGCGTGCAGGACTCGGGAATGATGCGCCGCACGATGGACTACGCCAAGCAGTTCGACCGCGTCGTCATGTGCCACTGTCAAGATGAGGGTCTCGTGGGCGCGGGCCAGGTGAACGAAGGGGAATGCTCCACGCGCCTTGGCCTTTTAGGTTGGCCTGCGGAAGGCGAGGAGCTCGAAATCATGCGCGATATCGCGCTTTGCCGCCTGACAGGATGCCATTTCCACGCGCAACACGTGACAACCGCGCGCGGGCTCGAGCTCATTCGCGCCGCTAAAGCCGAGGGGCTGCCCGTCACCTGTGAGGTCACGCCGCACCATCTGCTTCTCGACGACTCGATGGTCGGCGAGGACTACGATACGAACTACAAGGTGAACCCGCCGCTTCGCACGAAGGCCGACGTCGCCGCGCTTCGCGCCGGTCTTGCGGACGGCACGGTCGACGCCATCGTCACCGATCACGCGCCGCACGCGACCTACGAGAAGGACCGTGAGTTCGAGCTTGCTCCCTTCGGCATGATCGGTATCGAGACCTCGCTCGGCCTCATGCTCACCCATATGGTCGGTGAGGGCGTAATCGGTTTGAACCGCCTCGTCGAGCTCATGGCCGTGAACCCTCGGACGATTCTGCGCGACGAGCGCGTGGCCATCGAGCCGGGCTCCATCGCCGACTTGACGGTTATCGACCCCGATGCGGAATGGACGGTTGCCAAAGACGACTTCTGCTCTAAGGCGCAGAACACGCCGTTTGTCGGGTGGAATCTTCGTGGTCGTGCGACCGACGTGTTCGTCGGCGGTTACGCGACGATGGAAGACGGCGTGGTTTGCGCCACGGTCAAAAAGTAAGGCGCCTTTACGGCGATTTCGATACGATAGCGGATGACGCCCGCGATGGCGGGCTTGAACGGAAAGGAACGATGTGAGCGAGATCACGAAAAAGCTGCTCGAGAACACCTCGAAGCCGCTCGGTGCACCGGCGCTGCTCGTGCTCGAAGACGGCGCCGTGTTCAGCGGCACCTCTTGCGCGGCGCAGGGCGAAGTGTTCGGCGAAATCTGCTTCAACACCTCTCTGGAGGGCTACCTCGAGGTGATCACCGACCCGAGCTACGCGGGCCAGATCATCACGATGACCTACCCCCAGATCGGCAACTACGGTGTGAACCGCGAGGACTGCCAGTCCGAGAAGCCGGCGTTGCGCGGGCTTGTCGTGCGCGACATGTGCCAGGTGCCCTCTAACTGGCGCTGCGAGCTTTCGCTGCCCGACTTCCTGCGTGAGAACAACGTCGTCGCCATCGAGGGCGTCGACACGCGCGCCCTCGTTCGCCACGTGCGCGACAACGGTGCCCAGCGCGCGGTGCTCTCCACGCTCGACACCGACGCCGAAAGCCTCCTTGCGAAGGTTCGCGCAAGCGAGTCTATCGTCGGCGTGAACCTCGCCGAGACGGTCTCTCGCTCCGAGAAGGCGACCTTCGGCATCGATGACCTGCCGAAAACCCAGGCGTTCGCGCTCTCGGCGCCCGCGCCTGCAAAGTACAAGGTCGTTGCCTACGATTGCGGCGCGAAGCTTTCCATCTTCCAGAACCTCGTGCGCGTGGGCTGCGAGCTTACCGCTGTTCCCTGGGACACTCCCGCCGAAGACGTCCTCGCGATGAACCCCGACGGTGTGTTCCTCTCTAACGGCCCCGGCGATCCTGATGCCGTTTCGGGCACGTATACCCAGGTCGAGAAGCTGCTCGGCAAGGTTCCCGTCTTTGGCATCTGCCTTGGGCACCAGATGATGTCGAAGGCCGCGGGCGCTCAGATCGAGAAGCTCAAGTTCGGCCATCGCGGCGGCAACCACCCCGTCATGAACCTGCGCACTCACCGTGTCGAGATCACCGCGCAAAACCACGGGTTCGGCCTTCTGTTCCCGACGCTCGGCGAGCTTATCCCCGAGGAGTCGGCAGGTGAGACCGAGCATCGCGACGACCTGCGCTTCTGGGTCGAGAAGCGCGTGGCGCCCGTCGTGCGCAACGAGAAGTTCGGCCGCATCCAGCTCACGCATGTGAACTTGAACGACGGCACCGCCGAGGGCATCGCGTTTCTTGACATCCCGGCGTTCTCGGTGCAGTACCACCCCGAGGCGTCGCCCGGACCGACCGACGCGCACTACCTGTTCACCGCCTTCTCGCGTCTGATGGATGGACGCGAGGATTATCTCGATATCGACATCGCCGCCGACCGCTTGGCCGGATGGAAGTTTGGGGGAGAAGTCAATGCCTAAGCGTACCGACATCAAGTCCATCCTGGTCATCGGATCGGGTCCGATCGTCATCGGCCAGGCATGCGAGTTCGACTACTCGGGTGCCCAGGCCTGCAAGGTCCTCAAAGCCGACGGCTACCGCGTCATCCTCGTCAACTCCAACCCGGCGACCATCATGACTGATCCGGGCCTTGCCGATCGCACCTACGTCGAGCCAATCACGCCCGAGTTCGTCGAGAAAGTCATCGAGAAGGAACGCCCTGACGCGCTTCTCCCGACGCTCGGCGGCCAGACCGGCCTGAATACCGCCGTCGCCCTGGCGAAGTCTGGCGTCCTTGACAAGTACGGCGTCGAAATGGTCGGCTGCGACCTTCCTGCCATCGAGCGCGGCGAGGACCGCAAGCTGTTCAACGAGTGCATGGAGGAGCTCGGCATTGAAGTCGCGCGCAGCGGCTATGCCTACTCCATGGAAGACGCCGAGTCGATCGTCGCCGAGTTGGGCTTTCCCGTGGTGTGCCGCCCGTCGTTTACGCTCGGCGGTGCCGGCGGCGGCATCGCGCACGACATGGACGAGCTTCATCTCATCGTGAGCCAGGGACTTGAGCTCTCGCCCGCAGGCGAGGTGCTCGTCGAGGAATCCATCGAGGGCTGGAAAGAGTACGAGATGGAGGTCATGCGCGACCGCGTCGGCAACGGCATCATCGTGTGCTCCATCGAGAACTTCGACGCGATGGGCGTCCACACCGGAGACTCGATCACCGTCGCCCCTGCGCAAACCCTCTCCGATGTGGAATACCAGCGCATGCGCACGGCCTCGCTCGCCATCCTCGAGAAGATCGGCGTCGAAACCGGTGGCTCGAACGTGCAGTTCGCCGTCAACCCGAAGACGGGCCGCATGATCGTCATCGAGATGAACCCCCGCGTGTCGCGCTCCTCCGCGCTCGCTTCCAAGGCGACGGGCTTCCCGATCGCAAAGGCCGCGGCGAAGCTCGCGGTGGGCTATACGCTCGACGAGATCGTGAACGACATCACCAAGGCGACGCCCGCGTGCTTCGAGCCTTCCATCGACTACTGCGTCGTCAAGGTGCCGCGCTTCGCTTTCGAGAAGTTCCAGGGCACCGACGACACGCTCACGACCCGCATGAAGGCGGTCGGCGAAATCATGTCAATCGGCCGCACCTTCGAGGAATCGCTCGGCAAGGCGCTTCGCTCCCTCGAAAATGGCCGCGCGGGCCTCGGTGCCGACGGCAAGGGTGCGGAAAGCACCATGCAGGGCGCGGAATTCGACGACATGGTGTGCCGCCCGACCGCAAACCGCATCTTCTTCATCGGCGAGGCGATGCGCCGCGGCATGAGCGTGGAGGAACTCCATGAAAAGACGGGCATCGATCCGTGGTTCTTGGCTCGCATGGCCGACATGGTTGCCGTCGAGCAGGCGCTTTCGGGCCACAAGCTCGAGGAACTGGACGAAGATGACATGCGCTGCGCAAAGCGCTTCGGCCTCTCCGACGTGCAGATCGCACATCTGACCGGCTCAGACGAGCTTTCCGTGCGCGCGCACCGCAAGGCGCTCGGCGTCGTCCCCGCGTTCAAAACGGTCGACACCTGCGCGGCTGAAACGCCGAGCAAGACGGCCTACCACTACAAGACCTACGACACTTGCGAGAGCGAGGTCGCTCCCAAGACCAAGAAGCGCGCAATGATTCTCGGCGCAGGCCCGAACCGCATTGGCCAGGGCATCGAGTTCGACTACTGCTGCGTGCATGCGAGCTACGCGCTTGCCGACGCCGGCTTCGAGACCATCATGGTCAACTGCAACCCCGAGACGGTCTCGACTGACTACGACACCTCCGACAAGCTTTATTTCGAGCCGCTGACCTTCGAAGATGTGATGGACATCGTCGATGTGGAAGACCCCGACGGCGTCGTCGTGACACTCGGCGGCCAAACGCCGCTCAAGCTCGCGCGCGCTCTGCAGGAAGCGGGCGTCCCCATTATGGGCACGAGCCCCGAGGCGATCGACCTCGCCGAAGACCGCGACCGTTTCTCCCAGGTGCTCGACGAGCTCAAGATCATCTACCCCGCAGCGGGTGAGGCGTCAACTCTCGAAGAGGCGCATCGTGTTGCTGAGCACATCAGCTTCCCGCTGCTCGTCCGTCCGAGCTACGTGCTCGGTGGCCGCGGCATGGCCATCGTCTACGACAACGACCAGCTCGATAAGTACATGGCCGAGGCCGCGAAGATCTCGCCTGACCACCCGGTCTATCTTGATCGATTCCTCGAAGCTGCCATTGAAGTCGACGTCGATGCGCTCTGCGACGGCAAGGACGTGTTCGTGGGCGGCATCTTGGAGCACATCGAGATGGCAGGCATCCACTCGGGCGACTCCGCCTGCTGCACACCGCCGTTCTCGCTCTCGCTCAGCCTTCAGAGGCAGCTGCGCGACATCGCACGCCGCCTTGCGCTGCGCCTGGGCGTCGTTGGCCTGCTCAACATTCAGTTCGCCATTAAAGACCAGGTCATCTACGTAATCGAGGCAAATCCGCGCGCGAGCCGCACCGTGCCGTTTGTCTCCAAGTCCACGGGTGTCCCCTTGGCGAAGATCGCGGCTCGCATCATGGCGGGGGAGAAGCTCGCCGATCTGCACCTTCCCGCCGACGACCGCGAGTTCGACTACTTCTGCGTGAAGGAAGCCGTCATGCCGTTCGGCCGTTTCCCCGGCTCCGACGTCGTGCTCGGCCCCGAGATGAAATCGACTGGCGAGGTCATGGGCATCGCAGGCAATTTCCCTGCAGCGTTCACCAAGACCCAGCTCGCGATCGACTACGAGCCGCCGCGGGGCGGGGAAGTGTTCATCTCGGTGAACGATGGCGACAAGCGCAACATCACGGCGATCGCTCGCTCCATCGCGCGCCTCGGGTTCTCGCTCGTTGCAACGACAGGCACTGCCCGCGCCCTTCGCGCGTCGGGCATCGAATGCGAAGAGGTTGGCAAGATCCACGCCGGCTCGCACACGATTCTCGACCGCATCGCATCGGGCGAGATCGTGCTCATGATTAATACTCCGTTCGGCAGCTCCACCAACACCGACGGCTACGAGATGCGCGCGGCATGCGTGCGCCACGGCGTGAGCTACTGCACCACGCTTGCGGGCGCGCAAGCGCTTATCGCGGGCATGGAGGCGGTTCGCGAGACGGGGCTCGACGTCATCGCGCTGCAAGACCTGCCACAATGGGAAGGCTAAATGATGGTAGATATCACAGCGCCCGTGCTCGATAACCACCAGGTGGGCCCGAGGCTTCATCTCATGACGTTGAGCGCGCCCGAAATCGCTTCGAGCATCAAGCCCGGGCAATTCGTCCATATGCAGATTCCGGGTATGGAAGGCCATATCCTGCGCCGCCCGTTCTCGGTCTATGCTGCAAACGAAGACGAGGGGACGATCGAGATTCTCTACCAGGTGGTGGGCTTCGGCTCCGAGCGGATGACCAAGCTTGCGCCTGGCGATGAGGTTACCCCTAAGCTCATCGGGCCCGTCGGTCACGGCTGGGCAGCGCCCGAGAAGTGCGAGCGCGCGCTTCTGGTGGGCGGCGGCGTCGGGGCGGCTCCCTTGTACCTGCTTTTCGAGCAACTGGTTGCCGCGGGGGTCGACGTCACCGTGGTGCTCGGCGCCCAAACCGAGGCTGCGCTCGTGTGCCGCGAACGCTACGCGCGTGTGCTTTCCACCGCCGGCTGTTGTGCCGAGAACGCGCCTCTTTGCGCCACCGACGACGGCACCTTCGGGCGTGCGGGCTTTTGCACCTCACTTGTCGATGATGCGGTAAGCGAGGCGAACGCGAGTGGGAAGCCCTTCGATTACCTGGCTGTTTGCGGTCCTGAGCCGCTCATGAAGATTGTTTCCGGCCAAGCGGCGCAAGCGAACATCCCTTGCCAGGTGTCGATGGAGAAGCGCATGGCGTGCGGTGTCGGAGCCTGCCTTTCCTGCGTTGTAGAAACCATTCACGGCAAGAAGCGCTCCTGCGTTGACGGCCCCGTCTTCGATGCCCAGGAGGTGGCGTGGTAATGGCAGCGAAAACCCCACGTGAAACCAGCGTTAATCTGGCAGTAAACCTTGGCGGCCTCGCGATGAAGAACCCCGTGACGACAGCTTCGGGCACGTTCGCTGCCGGCATGGAGTACTCCGATTTCGTTGATGTGTCTGCTTTAGGCGCCGTCACGACGAAGGGCGTTTCCCTTAACGGTTGGGAAGGCAACGCGAGCCCGCGCATCGCCGAGGTTCCTTCGGGCATGCTGAATTCGATCGGCCTGCAAAACCCCGGTGTCGCCCATTTGAAGAGCGAGGAGCTTCCCTGGCTGCGCGAGCAAGGTGCCACGACCATCGTGAACGTCTCTGGGCATAGTTTTGACGAATACGTGCAGGTCATCGAAGCGCTCGAGGATGCACCCGTCGATGCCTACGAGGTGAACATCTCGTGTCCGAACGTCGATGCCGGCGGCATGACGCTCGGCACCCACGTCCCAAGCGTCGAGAAGGTGGTCTCGCTTTGCCGCGAGGCGACGTCGCGTCCGCTTATCGTGAAGCTCACTCCCAATGTGACCGACATCACTGAGATTGCCCGCGCGGCTGAGGCTTCAGGCGCCGATGCAATTTCGCTTATCAACACGCTGCTTGGTATGGCGATCGACGTGAAGCGACGCAGGCCAGTGCTTGCGCGCGTTGTCGGTGGATTCTCTGGTCCTGCCGTGAAGCCGGTTGCGCTGCGCATGGTGTGGCAGTGCTCGAAGGCGGTTTCCGTTCCCATCCTCGGCATGGGCGGTGTTACCACCGGCACCGATGCCGTCGAGTTCATGTTGGCGGGCGCTACCGCGGTCGCCGTCGGCACGGCGAACTTCATGAACCCACAAGCGACCGTCGATGTGATCGATGGCATTATCGACTACTGCGAAGAGCAGGGCGTAAACGATGTGAACGACCTGATAGGAGCACTTGAATGCTAGAGGATTTCCACGCTCAACCCGCCCGCGACCGCGTGATCGTCGCGCTCGACTGCGATGCGGCTACTGCGCTTTGCCTTGCCGTGCAGCTGCGCGGCCATGCGAAATGGCTCAAAGTCGGCATGACGCTGTATTATGCCGAGGGTCCTAAGATTGTGCAGACGTTCAAGCAGCTCGGCTTCAACGTCTTCCTCGACCTGAAGTTCCACGATATTCCGCATCAAGTGGAAGGCGCCGCGGCGTCGGCGGTGCTTTCGGGGGCCGACATGCTCACCATGCACGCTGTCGGCGGTTCTGTCATGATGGCAGCTGGGCACCGTGGTGCGGAAGCCGCTGCGTTCGAGCGTAAGGTTCCCGTTCCGGCGACGCTTGCGATCACGGTTCTCACCAGCATGGATGCCGAGTCGCTTGCAGCCACGGGCGTTTCGAGAGCGTTGCCTGAGCAGGTGAGCTCGCTTGCCGTGCAAGCTCGCGAGGCGGGGCTTTCGGGCATCGTATGCTCACCTCAGGAAGCGAGCAGCATGCGCGAGCTGCTTGGCCCGGATGCCTTTATCGTGACCCCGGGCGTTCGTCCCGCGGGGAGCGCAAAGGGCGACCAGAGCCGCGTTGCCACGCCCGCGCAGGCTTTCGAGAACGGCGCCTCTCATATTGTTGTAGGTCGTCCGATCACGCAGGCCGAAGACCCGGTCGCTGCGTTCGAGGCAATCGCCGCGGAGTTGGCCTAAGCCTTTAAGCTCGATAAGCGCTCGCGAAACGAGCGCACGCTCAAGCCCGAGGGGTGCGCGGAATTCCGCGCACCCCTCGGGCTTGATGGAACAGCTCGCATCCTGGCGCAGGTTAACATCGGGGTTCGCCATTTGTGAATGCTTTGTGCTCGGATGCGCTGAGATGTGTAAAGATTTGGCCTTGCGCCTTATTTTTCCGTTGATGAGCAGTGATTTCTTTTAAAAACACTTGACCATTCGGCGGAAATCCACGACGATAATCAAACGTTGACCGCGCCTTGGGCACGCCGACTGAAGATTAAGCTTGCGAAGGGTCGCGGAAAAACAATGCCCGTCAACTATTATTCTTCTTCTAATGGTCAACTGGGCATATAGAATGATTATTGCAAACGGCAATCGGCGGTAGGCGTCGTGCCGAGAAACAAAAGGAGAGATTCACGATGGCAATTCCTCAACTCAGCCCTGAAGAGCGTCAGGCAGCTCTCGAGAAGGCCAAGGCCGCCCGCATCAAGCGCGCTGAGGTTCGCGACGATCTCAAGAGCGGCAAGCTCACGCTTGAGAAGGTTCTCGACATGAAGGAAGACCCGATCGTCGGCCGCATGAAGGTTTCCACCCTCATCGAGACCCTCCCCGGTTACGGCAAGGCCAAGGCCGAGAAGATCATGAAGGAACTCCAGATTGCTGAGAGCCGCCGCCTTCGTGGTCTTGGCGACCGTCAGCGTGCCGCACTGCTGGAGCGTCTTGGCTAATCGTGCCCATGCGCCGCGGTAATCTCTTTGTGATTTCAGGGCCATCAGGTGCCGGCAAGGGCACCCTGGTGGCCCGTTTGTTGCGCGAAGTCCCCGATTGCTGGGTTTCGGTTTCCGCAACGACGCGCTCTCCACGCGAAGGCGAGCAGGAGGCTGTCCAGTACTTCTTCAAGAGCGACGAGGAATTCGACGCGCTTGTCAACGAGGACGGGCTTTTGGAATGGGCCACGTATGCGGACCATCGCTACGGCACGCCGAAAAGCGCCGTGCTGGGGCATATCGCCAAAGGTGAGCAGGTTGTTCTTGAAATCGACGTGCAGGGTGCTTTCCAGGTGAAGGACAAGCTTCCCGAAGCGCACCTGGTTTTCATCGAGCCGCCTTCGCTTACCGTGCTTGAAGAGCGTCTGCGCGGACGCGGTACGGAAACCGACGAGGTGATAGCCTCCCGCATGGAAGCGGCCCAGGCGGAGCTTGCGCGCAAGATGGATTATGATATTCGCATTGTGAACGACGACCTTGAGACTGCCACTAGGCAGTTAGTCGATTACGTGAACGAAAAAGCTGAAGAATAACGAGGTAACATTAAAGATGAGCATCATCGAACCAAGAATCAACGATTTGCTGGAAGAAACCGATCAGGACCGTTTCCTTCTGTGTGCCCTCGCGTCCAAGCGCGCGCACGACATCAACGACATGATGCGCGGTCAGCGCGATCGCGCAATCCAGCTGCAGACCGCCGTCGAGATTGCACGCGCTGCGGACAAGAAGCCGCTCACGATCGCCTTCAACGAGATCGCTGCTGGCGATGTTTCCTATGATCCTGACAGCATCGACATCAAGAACCATTAATGGCTGAGTATCAACGAATCTGTCTGGTTCACTATCACGAGATCGGCCTTAAGGGCCACAATCGCTCAAAATTCGAGATGCGCCTTCTGAAGAATCTGGAGGCGCATCTTTGCGCGTACCCCGTTGTGACGATTCACCGCATCTCGGGGCGTCTTTGCGTGTTCCTGAAGGAGGGAACCACGCACGACACCATGGTTGAATGCGCCGACGCCATCCGCTCGATTCCCGGCACCGCGCGTGTCTCGTGCGGGTTCAAGTGCGAGCGCGACCTCGATCAGATGACCGAGGCGGGCATCCTCGCGATGGGCGAGTCGGGGGCGTTTTCGAGTTTCAAAGTGCATGCGCGCCGCAACCACACTGATTTCCCGGTGAACTCGATGGAGATCAACCAGATTGTGGGCGGGCGTTTGAGCGAGGCTTATCCCCAGGTCAAAGTTCAGATGAAGGACCCTGACCTTACGGTAGGGATTGAAGTCGTGCAAAACGCGGCCTATGTCTACGCGCGCAGCATTCCCGGCATCGGGGGCCTTCCCGTCGGAAGCTCGGGCACGGTGATGAGCTTGCTTTCCTCGGGAATCGACTCGCCGGTGGCGCTCTGGCGCATCGCGCGCCGTGGCGCCGTTTGTATCGGCGTGCATTTCTCGGGCAGGCCGCAGACCTCCGATGCCTCCGAGTTCTTGGTCGACGACATCGCGCATGTGCTCGAAAAGACGGGCTGCATCGCGCGCGTCTATGTTGTTCCCTTCGGCGACTATCAGCGCGAGATTGCCCTTTCGGCGCCACCTGAGCTGCGCGTTATCCTGTATCGCCGTCTTATGTTCCGCGTCGCTGAACGCATCGCTTTCTACGAGCATGCGAAGGCCATCGTCACGGGGGAGAGCCTTGGGCAGGTCGCCTCGCAGACGCTCGACAACATCCGGGCGACGAACGACGCTGTCTCGCTTCCGGTGTTCCGCCCGCTCATCGGCTCCGACAAGCTCGAGATTATCGCGCAATCGCAGCAGTTGGGCACGTTCCCCATCTCGTCGCAGGACGCGCCGGATTGCTGCACGCTCTTCATGCCGAGAAACCCTGAGACGCACGCGAATCTGACGGCCGTGCGCGAGGCCGAGGCTGCCTTCCCCATCGATCAGTGGGTAGAGGAGCTCGCCTGTGCTGCCGAGCCGCACGATTATGCCTGCCCTGCCTATAAGCCGCGCAAGAAATCGTTGCACGACCTTATGACGGAGAACGACGGGGACTAACTAGTCTGCGCAGTTGTTTTAGTGTAAGTGCGCTCTCGCTGCGTTGCGCTACAAAGGTATTTGCGGTGCCTTCCTCAGGAAGGTGTAAGAGAGGATCTGTTTCATCAGGTCCTCTTTTTGGCTCGTGTGGTATAGATGCTTGGGACTGTGTTTCCGCCGTTCGATTTGCTGTATGTCTTTCGATACTAGACCCTGTCAGGTTTCTGCAAGGAATCTGACAGGGTTTTGTGCATTCTGGGCGAGAAGCGGCAGAGTATTTGCGTCTTTACCGTTGCATTCCTGCAGCAAATGCGCGGATAAGGCGATGCGATTCGGGAAGCATTGGGTCAGATCATCGCCAGGCTTCATCGCTATACTCCCTTACTTAATCGAAAGGGGAGCGATGAAGCGTCGCGACAAAATACCGTTTTCTGTGCCGAGCAAGCGCAAGCCGAAACCTGCGGTCGTTATCGGAATAGTTTCGCTCGCGGTGGCGATACTCTGCATCGCAGGCTTGCAGCTTGCCCATGCCCTGCTGCCTGGAGCCGAGTTTTCAATCTCAAAGGCGCAGACGAGCACTTCGGAGCCTATCGAAGATACAGCCTCCGATACGCCCATTGTCGAGAAGACGATATTCGTGCACGTTGAAGGAGCGGTTGCCGCCCCGGGGTTGCTCGAGCTTTCCGAGGGTTCGCGGGTGTACGACGCCATCCAAGCGGCTGGGGGCTTCGCTGAAGACGCGAGTCATGACGCGGTGAACCTTGCGCGCGTCTTGACCGACGGTGAGCAGATCATCGTTCCCAGCATTCAAACCGACGGCGGCTCGGACGCCGCGCCCGCAACCGCTGCTTCAGCTGGCACGGCGGCTGGGAAGGTCAACATCAACACCGCCGATGCGGCAACGCTTGACACGCTGCCTGGAATTGGGGCATCGACTGCCGCGAAAATCGTCGCTGACCGCGAGGCAAACGGCCCCTTCAAAACTATCGAGGACCTAAAGCGTGTCTCGGGAATTGGCGATAAGAAGTTTTCCCAGCTCGAGGAGTGTATTACCGTTGGGTAACGAGAGAGGCGGACACGTAAAAGATGCAGCTCGCCGCCTCAGGATGAGGGCGAGCGTTCTCGGCCAGCATTCAAACGACACTCTTGACGATCCATGCGCCCAAGGCTCGGTAAAGCGTCCGTCGATGCCACCGCTTACAATCCTTGCATTCGCATTGTGGGGCGCCTGTGCGGGAAGCTATACCCTGGGATTTCGATGCGCGCGGGAGTTCTTGGTTCCCCTCATTATCGCTGCATGTATTCTCTTTGTCATTACGATATTCGCGTTTATGCGAGGTGCACCGTCGACGCTCGCTGTTCTTGTTCTGGGGCTCGTTATCGGGTGCGTACTCGGCTTCTCCGCTACACTTTCGTATATAGCGAAGGCCGACCAAGTCATAGCCTCACCCGTTCAGGAATGGTGTTTCACCGCCGAAGAAGACGCGAGGCGGGGCGATTTCGGCGCCACGGTGCACGTGGTGGCGCATTCGGAATCGAACGGCGAGGAGCACACGGTGAGCGTTACCTTGCCAAAAGGGGAAAGCGACATATTCTACGGCGACTCGTTCAGCGCGACGTGCGCGCTTTCTCAGCCGAGAGAGGCCTCTGCCGAGCGGTTCTATCTTCAAGGCACCGATGCCGTGTCATCTCCTGGAGCGATAGAACGACTGGACAATTCTCGCTCTCTCGGGGGCGTTCTCGCAAACGTTCGCAAATCGGCGATTGCGCTGTTCGACGGTCAAGGAGATACGGATGCGCTCTGCCAGGCGCTCGTCTGCGGATATCGGGAGCAGCTGCGAGATAGTGATTTGTACGCAGCATGTAAGACGGTTGGCGTGGCTCATCTCGTCGCAGTTTCCGGGGCCCATCTTTCCATCACGTGCGGGATGATTGCGTCCGTTCTTCAGGTCGTTCGAACGCCAAGGAGGCTCTCCCTTGCGATACAGCTTGCTGTGCTTTCAATTTATCTGTTACTGACGGGGATGCCCATATCCGCACTCCGAGCTGCGGCGATGGCTATCGTCGGCATGATGTCGTTCCTCGCACGCCGACGTCGGGCGACGCTCTCAGCGCTTGGCGCGTGCATTGTCGTGATCATTACTATCTCCCCGCAATCGAGCGTATCGATATCGTTTTTCCTCTCAGCGATGTCGACGCTGGGGATCATCGCGCTCATGCCGCTCATCTCATCGTGGCTGTCAGCCGTCCCCATCGTGCGGCGGATCGCCGAGCCCTTAGCGCTCACGTTGGCCGCCATGGCGGCGACGACACCGTTTTCCGCGGCGCTCTTCTCGCAGTTGCCGCTCGTTTCCCCTGTTGCGAACCTTGTCGTCGCACCGCTCTTCACGCTTGCGCTCACCGTAAGCCTTGTAGGTTCCGTTGCCTCCTTAGCAGCTCCCGTTGTTGCTCCGTTCGCGCTACCCTTCGCGAACGGAGCCGCTTTCTTGCTTGTCCAGGCGATAACTATCTTCGCAGAGATTCCCTTTGCTTGCGTGCCGGTATCGCTATCCGTGTCGTGGGGTCTTGCGCTCTCGATTGCGGGGCCGCTTCTGCTCTGGCTCTTATGGCCCAAGCTCACAGGCGCAACTATCTTCGCGATGGGATCAGCGGCCTGCGCGTGTGCTATCGCTCTCGTTGTTGTTGTTCCGCTTTTCAGGCCAAGCGAGATCGTCATGCTCGACGTCGCGCAGGGAGACGCGTTCCTCGTGAGGAGTAAAGGGTCGGCAATTCTCATCGACACGGGAAACCACGACAAGCTCCTCAAGGAGGCACTTGCCAGGCAAGGTATATTCCACCTCGACGCGGTGCTTATCACTCACGCCGATGACGACCACTGCGGGTCGCTGCAGGCGCTTAACGGTGTCGTGGCGATCGATAGCGTTCTCGTGGCGCGCGATGCCCTCACCTGCGACTGTGAGTCGTGCGAAAACCTCATCAAGAGCGCGTCGTCAGTCGTGGGATTTGCAAACGTCGAGGCTCTTGCTGTTGGGGATACAATTGCCTGCGGGGACTTCTCTCTGAAAGTGATCTGGCCACACGGGTTTTCCGACGAGGGCGGCAATGCCGACAGCCTTTGCCTGTTGGCCTCTCTTGCGACGAGTGGGGGCACGTGGACGGCATTGTTCTGCGGCGACGCTGAATCCGATCAACTGAAAGAGATAATTGATGAGGGGGAGTTAGGGGATATCGATATTTACAAAGTCGGTCATCACGGCTCGAAGGCAGCACTCACCGAGAGCGTCGTTGAGGTGATTCGCCCTGAGATTTCGCTGGTCAGCGTAGGGTCGGGCAATCGATACGGCCACCCTGCTGCGCAGACGCTTTCGCTTCTCGACAACGTTGGATCGCACGTCTTCCGCACTGACGAGATGGGAGACGTTTCATGCGAATTCTCAAACGATGGCATCCGCGTTACTGCCCTGGGATAGAATGGCTGCATGACACAAACAGCTAAGCAAAAACCACTCATTCCCGCCTACCTGATTGTGGGGGAGGACGCGCTCAAGCGCTCGACCGTGTTGAGGCGGCTCCGCGAGCGCCTCGCGCAATACGGTGATCTCTCTTTCAATTCCGACACCTTCGACGGCGAGACGGCACTGGGGGCCGATATCGTATCGGCTTGCAACACCATGCCCTTCGCAAGCGAGAAGCGACTGGTCTACGTACGCGATGCCGATAAGCTGAAGAAGGCCGATTCGGAGGAGCTTGTAGCCTACCTCGATTCCCCGAGCGATCAGACGGTGCTTGCGCTTGAGGCGGAGAAGCTCGCGAAGAACACGCGCCTGTACAAGGCTGTCGCCGCAGTGGGGAAGAGCGCTGTCATCGAGTGCATCCCACTGAAGAAGAAGGAGCTGCCCCACACCGTCCGGTCGATGGCCGTCTCGCACGGGACGACGTTCACCGAAGGGGCTGCAAATGCCCTGGTCGAGCTCGTGGGCGAGAACACGGTGCATCTCGACAGCGAAATCGCCAAGATTGCGCTCGCGCATCGGGGGAACGACCCTGTTTCCGAGCATGAGGTGCGCTCGCTTGTAAGCCGCACAACCGAGGCAACTCCTTGGGAATTCGTCGATGCCTTTGCCGCGCGCGACCTTAAGAAGTGCCTCATCTATCGCGCGAAAATGGAGTCGACTTCGCCCCATGCGCTCATTGCGATGTGCACTACCCGGCTGCGCGAGATCATGTGCGCAAAGGTCCTGGCAGAGCGGGGCAACCTCAATGCGCTTGCATCAGCGCTGACCGAGTATGCGAAAATTGCGAACCCCAAGGCCCGCCCCAAACAGGCATGGCAGGTGAAAGGGCATAGCACCCTCGCGCGGCGCTTCTCGCGAGAGGAGCTTCGCCGCGCGATCATCACCGCGCGCGATGCCGAGCGCGCCATGAAAAGCGGCGCTGATCCCGAAGCGGCATTCATGGACTGGATCACTTCCGTCTGTACGGGAAGATAGCCCTGCCATCCACGATCGAGGCAAACCACTCGATCCCTATCTCGCATTGGTGTCCCAAAGAAAAAGGACTCTGGGTTCTTGTGATGAACCCAGAGTCCTTCGAAAGTCACGTTAAGCGATTTGCTTATTCAGCAGCTTCCTCAGCTTCGGCAGCCTCGGCCTTGGCGGCCTCTTCGGCTTCCTTGGCCTTGCGAGCCTTAGCAGCAGCCTCTTCCTTGAGCTGCTTCTCGCGACGCTTTGCCTTCTCGGCGGAAGCGGCAGCGAGGGCGGCCTTGCGCTCGGCCTTCTTGGCAGCCTTCTTGTTGCCCGTAGCCTCCTGCTTCTTCGGCTCCGGCTTCACGTAAGCTGCGCGATCGGCGTCGGTCACGATGGTGTTGGCGAGCTGCATGACACCGGACTTGCGGTTGGCAGCCTGGTTCTTGTGGATGATGCCCTTGGAAGCAGCCTTGTCGAGCAGGCGGCTCGCGGCGAGAGCGGCGGCGTAAGCCTCGGCACCGTTGCCGGCAGCGACAGCCTCGCGCACGCGACGCACTGCGGTCTTCAGCTCGGACTTGCAAGCCTTGTTGCGCTGATGCGCCTTCTCGTTGGTGATGTTGCGCTTCTTCTGGCTCTTGATGTTTGCCATGTTCGTTCCTTTCCTAAAACAACTGATAGTCCGCGCATGCAGCACGACACGTTGCGGGAAGGAGTGTTGGAAGGCAGGATTGACACGCGAGACGAAGAAACCGCAAAAATGCGCGTCTCGCATAGGAAACAGTCAGGATTTCTCTGTCTCGCAGGCCAATCGGCCATCCAGCACAAGCGCTTTCCCTGTTGCAGCCATGTCTGCGGATTCGCCGATGAATATCACCATGCGAACGCTTGCTGGATACGCAATGCGATAGAATAGCAAACGCTTGCGCCAATTGCACGTAGTTTTTAGTGAATTGCGCCCTTTTAAGGTGCAAACGTATACATTGAACACAAATACTGCAAGAGATAAGGACCTATCGATCGTCATGACCGACCCCTCGCATATCAGGAACTTCTCCATTATCGCCCATATCGACCACGGGAAATCGACGCTTTCCGACCGCATCCTCGAGATGACGGGCACCATCGCCGAGCGCGATATGCAAGCCCAGCTCCTCGACACGATGGACATCGAGCGCGAGCGCGGCATCACGATCAAAAGCCAGGCCGTGCGCGTGAGCTATCAGGCCGACGACGGCGAGGAATACCAGTTCAACCTTATCGACACCCCCGGCCACGTCGACTTCACCTACGAGGTGAGCCGCTCTTTGGCTGCATGCGAGGGCGCGGTGCTCGTGGTCGACGCGACCCAGGGCGTCGAGGCGCAGACAGTCGCGAACGCCATGATGGCGATGAACGCGAACCTCGAGATTATCCCGCTTATCAACAAGATCGATCTGCCCTCGGCCGACCCCGAGCGCGTTCGCGCCGAAATCGAGGACGCGCTTGCGATTCCCGCGGACGACGCGGTGCTCGCCTCGGGAAAGACAGGCGTCGGCGTGCACGACCTGCTCGAGGCTGTGGTCTACAACATCCCCGCACCAACCGGTGACGCGAACGCCCCGCTGCGCGCGCTCATCTTCGACAGCTACTTCGATCCCTACCGCGGCGTCGTTGCGCTCGTCCGCATCGTCGACGGCTCCATGAAGAAAGGCCAGCGCCTGCGCCTCATGGCGTCGGGCAAGGACATCTTGGCCGAGGAAGTAGGCGCGCGCCATCCCGTTGAGGAGCCGCTGCCCGAGCTTGGCGTCGGCGAGGTCGGCTACCTGGTCACGGGGCTAAAGGACCTCGTCCACGTGAAGGTCGGCGACACGATCACGCTCGCGGAAGGCGGCGTCGACAACCCGCTGCCGGGCTATCGCGAGGCAAAACCCATGGTCTACACGGGCTTGTTCCCCATCGAGTCGGACCAGTACGAGCCCTTGAAGGAAGCCCTCGAGAAGCTCTCGCTCAACGATCCCGCGCTGTTGTGGGAGCCCGAAAAGTCCCACGCGCTCGGCTTCGGCTTCCGCGTCGGCTTTTTGGGGCTTTTGCACATGGAGGTCGTGAAAGAACGCCTCGAGCGCGAGTTCAACCTCGATTTGCTTGCGACCGCTCCCTCAGTGGAATACCACGTCTTCAAGCAGGGCGGCGAGATGATGAGCCTGCATTCCCCTCAGGAAATGCCCGACCCCGGTGAGATCGAACACATTGAGGAACCTTACCTTAAGGCGAAAATCCTCATCCCGCCCGATTACGTCGGAGCCGTCATGGACCTCACTGTCGCCCGCCGCGGTACGTTCGTCACGATGAACTATCTCTCGCAGAATACGGTCGAGATGCTCTGGGAGATCCCCCTCTCCGAACTCATCATGGACTACTTCGACAAGCTGAAATCGAACACGAAGGGCTACGCGTCGCTCGACTACGACTTCGCCGGCTACAAGCCCTCGCAACTCGTGAAGCTCGACATCCTGCTCTCCGGCAAGCCAATCGACGCGCTGTCGTTCATCGTCCACAAGGACAAGGCCTACGACCGCGGGCGCGTGCTCACCGAAAAGCTGAAGGAAATCATCCCGCGCCAGATGTTCGAGGTGCCTATCCAGGCCGCCATCGGCGGACGCGTGCTCGCTCGCGAGACGGTGAAGGCGAAGCGCAAGGACGTCCTCGCGAAATGCTACGGTGGCGACATCTCGCGCAAGCGAAAGCTGCTCGAGAAGCAGAAGCAGGGCAAGAAACGCATGAAGGCTATCGGCAACGTGGAGGTCCCGCAAGAGGCGTTCATGGCGATCCTTAAGGTCGACGATTAACCATGTCGAGAAGAGATAAAGAATCCTACAACTGGTTAGACGACCCCTTCGACGAGAAGAAAGCGGCCGCCGAACGCGAGCGTATGAATGCGAAAGGTGCTTTCCCCGTAGCTGGATGCCTCATCGCGGGAGTCGTCGCCTTAATTCTCATCGTGGCGCTCTTTGTCATGGGCGCCATCGCGCTCGGCACGCTTGCGAGCGTTTGATAGCAACGACGTTTTGAAAGACCCATATGATGCATGATTTCTTCGCCGAGCATCCGCTGCTCCTCGCGCCGATGGCGGGCGTGACCGACGAAGCGTTCCGCGCGCTTTGCCGCGAGCAGGGGGCCTCGCTCGCCTATACCGAGATGGTCTCCGCGAAGGGCCTTTCCTTCGCGAACGAGAAGACGCGCCACCTGCTGCGCCTGGCTCCTGGAGAGGACCTCGTCGCTGTGCAGCTGTTCGGACACGAGCCTGCCGTCATGGCTGAGCAGGCCGCATGGATCGAGCATACGATGGGCGACACGCTCGCGTACCTCGACATCAACATGGGCTGCCCTGCGCGCAAGATCGTGACGAAAGGCGACGGCTCGGCGCTCATGTGCGACCCTGCGCTCGCCGCGTCTATCGTGTCCGCGGTGCGCGGCGCCGTGAATCATCCCGTCACGGTGAAATTTCGCCGCGGGTTCAAGATAGGGGAGGAGACGGCCCCCGAATTTGCACGCCGGATGGAAGCCGCGGGCGCGTGCGCCGTCACCGTGCACGGCCGCTTCTCCGAGCAGCTCTACCGCGGAAGTGCTGACTGGGACGTCATCGCGAAGGTCAAGCGCAGCGTTGCCATCCCCGTCGTGGGAAACGGGGACGTGCGCTGCGGTGCCGATGCGGTCGCGCTTCGTGAGAAGACAGGCTGCGATGCGATTATGATCGGGCGCGGCGCCGAGGGCAACCCTTGGGTGTTCGCCCAGGTGAAAGCCGCACTTGCAGGCGAAGAGGAGCCCGCTCGGCCCAGCGTTGCCGAGCGTCTTGCCATGGCGCGCCGCCATGCGCACTTGCTCGCCGAGCGGGAAGGGCGCAACATCGTGCGGATGCGCAAGCACGCGATGTGGTACATGGCGGGCCTTCCCGGGGCAGCGACCGCGCGCGGGAAGATCAACGCCTGCATCACGCCGGAAGATTTCGACAAGGTGTTCGACGAGCTGCTCGCCTTTGCAGCAGCGCACGATAGCGCGCACAACTCGGCGTCGAGCGCCTTCGTAAACAAGGAGGCCAACTGATGCCGCACGACCCCTATCGCGCACTCTATCTGCACGTGCCTTTCTGCGTGAAGCGCTGCTCGTACTGCGATTTCACCACATCCGCCGTTGCCACGGACGACCCGCGCATCGACGCGTACGTGGAAGACCTCTGCCTTGCGATCCGCCGCAAGTCGAAGGAAGGCGAGCTCTCAGCGATCGAAACGGTGTATCTGGGCGGGGGTACCCCGAGTCATATCGGGATGTCGCGGCTGTCCATGCTGCTCTACGCGCTCTCGACGTCGATGCGACTCGAACCCGACGTGGAATTCTCGATGGAGGCGAACCCCGAAAGCCTCACTCCGAACATGGTCCGCGACATCTGGGCGCTTGGGGTGAACAGGCTCTCCATTGGCGTTCAGAGCTTTGACGACAAGGTGCTTAAAACCATCGGGCGCGCGCACGATGCGCAGGCTGCATGCCGGGCGATAGAAGCGGCTCACGAGCGATTCACCAACGTGAGCTGCGATCTTATGTGCGGAATCCCTGGGCAGAGCGCGGAATCCTTCGAGCGAAGCGTCTCTCGCGCTATCGAGCTTGGCGTCTCGCACATAAGCGTCTACCCGCTCACCATCGAACCGCACACTCCGTTCGATCGCATGGTGCTCTCAGGCGAGCTGCCCGAGCCCGATGACGATGTTGAAGCCGAGCAGATGCAAATCGCGCAGTCACTTCTTGCGGCCGCCGGCTTCGAGCGTTACGAAGTCGCAAGCTACGCGAAGCCAGGCTACGAGTGCCGTCACAATATCGCCTACTGGACGGGCGTACCCTACTTGGGAATCGGCACTTCGGCGGCAACAATGACGCAGAACAGCGAGCGGCGGATGCGCATGACCGATGGTTCGGTGACTGACGATTTGAACGCCAAGCAGATGGTCGCCGAGGACCTTATGCTCGGCATGCGCATGACGCGCGGCGTCTCCGGCGAGAAGATCGCCGAGGCCAGGCTCGTGCTCCCGCGCCTCGACGAGACGATCGACAAGCTTGTCGAGGAAGGCCTCGCAGCCTGGAGCGAGGATCGCTTGCGCCCAACCGAGAGGGGATGGCTTCTCGGAAACGAGCTCTACGGCGCGCTTTTCGACCTCGCTTAAGCGTTTGCGAGCACAACTCCTGTGATGCATCTATCAAGATATGGCGCACCTTACCAAATTCTTTAGCACTCGAAGGCATCGGCTGCTAGAATGGCTCTTTGGCATGGCAGACATCGAGATGAAAGGGGTGAAGTCATGCTCTCAGATAGAAGGCAGCGCGTTCTCGCGGCGCTCATCGAGGAATACGTGGCGCGCGCTTTGCCCGTCGGGTCTCGGACGCTCACCGAGCGCTACAAGCTCGGCGTGAGCCCTGCCACCGTCCGAAACGAGCTTTCGATCCTCGAAGACGAGGGCTACATCGCGCAACCCCATACCTCTGCAGGTCGCATCCCGACCGATTTCGGGTACCGCACCTTCGTGGACGATTTGCTCGCAAATGATTCGCTTCCTGACGAGGAGCGCTACCGAGCGGTCGCCGAGGACCTGCGCAAAAGCGCCTCGGAACTCGATTCGCTCCTCGAGCAGACCTCGAGCGCCCTTGCAAGGCTTACCGATTGCCTCTCGATTGTCCTCGCGCCGACGGTCCTCGAGACGCGCGTCAAGCAGATCACGCTCGTGAGCCTTACGGCGTTTCGCGCTATCTGCGTTGTCGTGACCGAAGATGGCAATGTCTTCAACCGCCAAATGGACTTCACCATCCCCGTCGGCAGCGACGAGCTTTCGCGCATCCAGGTCCTGCTCAGCAAGGCACTTTGCGGGAAATCGCTCTCCGACGTGGAACGCGGCCTGTCGTTTGGCATGAAGCGCGCCTTCTCCGACCCGCTCGTGCACGCAGTGCTCGACGAGGTGCTCTCCTGCATCCAGGAAGGGCAGACGGGGCGCACCCACCAGCTCGGCATGAGCGCGCTTCTTGCGCAGCCCGAGTTCTCGCACACCGACGCGGTGCTGCCGCTTGTGCAGGTGCTCGAGGACGACACGGTGCTTCTGCATATCCTCGACGACCTGACGAGCACCGACGAGGACCTCTCTGTGCAGATTGGGAAGGAAAACAAGACCGAGGGCCTCTCGGGGGTGTCCGTCGTGGCGAGCCGCTACGGGCGCGGAGAGGCGGAAGGCGTTGTCGCCGTCATTGGGCCGACGCGAATGGATTATTCGAAGGTTATCCAAGCCGTGCGTGCGGCAAGTGCGGCGCTTGGCGAATCGTAGTGAACTGTGCGGCTTTGGCGAGCCGCTGTCGAAAGTAGTTGAGAAAGGCAAGAGATGGCCAAGGACCTGTATGAGATTCTCGGCGTGTCGAAGGACGCGTCCGACTCCGAGATCAAGAAAGCGTTTCGTCGCCGCGCACGCGAGCTGCACCCCGACGTGAACAAAGCTGCCGACGCTGAGGACCAGTTCAAGGAGCTCAACGAGGCATACGACGTTCTCTCCGACCCCAACAAGCGCGCGCAATACGACCGCTTCGGGACCATCCCCGGCGCTGCGGGCGGCGGATATGGCGGAGGATCCGGCTATGTTGACTTCGACGACCTGTTTGGCGGCGGCTTCGGCGGAATGGGCGACATTTTCTCGTCGTTCTTCGGTGGCCAAGGCGGTCAGGGCGGGCGGCCCGCGCGCAAGGAAGGCCGCGACATGGGTGTCGGCCTGCGCATCACGCTTGAAGAGGTCGCACGCGGCGTCGAGAAGGAAATCGTCTACGACCGCCTCGCACCCTGCCCCGACTGCAAAGGCACGGGCCTCGGCGAGAACGGCAAGGTCGTCACCTGCCCCGAATGCGGCGGCAAGGGGCGCGTCGTCAGCGTTCAGCGCACGTTTTTGGGTGACATGCAGACGGCCACGACCTGCAAGAAGTGCAACGGCACCGGCTCGTCGATCGAGAACCCCTGCCCCGAATGCGAAGGTCAGGGCCGCGTCCCCGATCGCCAGCGCGTCACGGTGAAGGTGCCTGCGGGTATCCGCGACGGCCAGCAGCTGCGCGTGGGCGGCTTCGGCGAAGCGGGCATCCAGGGTGCGCAGGCGGGCGACCTTATCGTCACTTGCCGCGTCCAGCCGCATGAGTTCTTCGAACGCGACGGTGACGATCTGCACGGGCGCGCGAACATATCCTTCATCCAGGCGATCCTCGGTGCCGAAATCGAGATCGACGGCATCATGCCCGACGAGAAGGTGCAGGTCCGTATCCCCGCGGGTTGCCAAAACGAGCAAGTCGTTCGCGTAAAGGGCTTCGGCATGCCGCGCCTGAAGAGCGATATCCGCGGCAGTATGTACGTCCACGTGAACGTCATCATCCCCGAGAAGATCACAAAGAAGCAGCGCGAGCTGCTCGAGAAGCTCGCGGACGAGATGGGCGAAGAGGTGGCAGCTCCCCGAAGCCCGTTGCAAAAGCTGCGCGACGCCTTCAACTAGCGCACCTGAAGGGTAAGGTTACAAAAACCCATGTCACTGCCACGTTTCTTCCTTGAGAATCAGGTTATCGCCGACGAGCCGCAGGAGGTTTTCCCCTTGCGGCTCGCGCGCGATGACGCCAAGCACGCTAAGGTTTTGCGCTTGGCCCCGGGCGAGCACATCGCGGTCATCGATGCGGCTCAGGATTACTTCGAATGCGAGATTGCATCCTTCGACGATGATTTCCCCCTCGTGCGCATCACGCGCCACGAGGACGCGACCGACGACGGCCCGCTTGTGATGCTCGTGCAAGGACTTGCCAAGGGTGAGAAGATGGATTCGGTCATTCGACATGCGACCGAGCTCGGCGTGGCGGCATTCATGCCCCTGATCTGCGAGCGCTCCATCGTGAAGCTTGACGCGAAGAAAACGAGAACGCGACTTGACCGATGGTGTTCCATCGCGAAGAGCGCCGCGATGCAGTCGGGTCAGCCGCGCATCCCTGAGGTGCTCGAGCCCCGAAGCGCGAAGGAGGCGGCGGCCGAGCTCGCAGAAGCAACCGCCGTGCTCATCTGCTGGGAGGAGGCTCCCCAGACTGCATCGCTTGCGCAAGCGATCGGGCGGGGACTTTCAGAGTGCTCCTGCCCCCGCGGCGATGCCCGCATCGCCGTCATTGTCGGACCCGAGGGCGGGCTTACCGAGCGCGAGGTCGGCTTTTTTCTGGACGCGAATCCCCGCGCATCGCTTGTCAGCTTGGGCTCATCGATTCTCCGTACGGAGACGGCGGGCGTCGTAGCACCTGCTCTCACCTTGTATGAGCTGGGAAAACTTGGAGGCACTCGATGAAGTATGCCGTCGTCAACCTCGGCTGCAAGGTCAACCGCGTCGAGTCGGACGCCTTCGCGTCTTCTCTCGATGCCCACGGTGCGAAAAGCTGCGACGCGGCCGACGCCGACCTTATCGTGGTGAACACCTGCACGGTTACTGGCGAGGCCGAGAAGAAGACGCGCAAGGCCGTGCGAGGAGCGTTGCGCGCGAACGACCGTGCGACCGTCATCGTCACCGGGTGCGCCGCCGCCATCGACAAGGACACCTTCCTCGCAATGGACCCTCGCGTGCGCGTCATGGGGAAAGCCGAGCTTGCATCCTCGATCGATGCTGGCGCATGGGGACTTGACTTTGCGGCGCACGGGCCCGCGCTTCCCGTTGGGGAAGGCTACCGCACCCGCGTGGGCGTAAAGGTCCAGGACGGCTGCAACAATGCCTGCACCTACTGCGTCGTGCACGTCGCGCGCGGGAAGGCGACCAGCGTGGATCCCCGCGAGGTCGTGCGCCAATGCCGCGCGCTTGCAAGTGCCGGCGTGAAAGAAATCGTCCTTACCGGGATTAATCTCGGCTCCTACCGTTGGCGTGACGAGGAGACGGGGGAGGCGACCGGCCTTGCCGACCTTCTTCGGACGCTCCTCGAAGAGACGGCTGACCTGCATAAAGAAGGGGAATGCCCTGCGCGCTTCCGCGTTTCGAGCGTCGAGCCGCGCGACGTGCACGACGATCTGATTGAGGTGCTCGCAACGGCCGGCGGGCGCGTCTGCCGGCATCTTCACCTCCCCCTGCAATCGGGCAACTCGAAGGTACTGCGCGAGATGCATCGTCCTTACAGCGCCGAGCATTTCGAGGCAATCGTCGCCAACCTGTACGAGCGCGTTCCCGAGCTGTCGCTGTCGACCGACATCATCTGCGGCTTCCCCGGCGAGACGGAAGGGGAGTTCGAGGACACACTTCGCGTCGCCCGTACCTGCCGGTTCTCGAAGATCCACGTGTTCCCGTACTCGAAGCGCGAGGGGACGCCCGCGGCGGCGCGCATCGACCAGGTACCTCCTGGCGTAAAGGCCGACCGCGCCCAGCGGCTTCGCGATTTGGGAGACCTGCTGCGCGACAACGAGCGCGAGGCCCGCAAGGGCACACGCGAGCTCGCCGTCGTCGAGGAAGAGGGAGTTGCCCTCACGGAGAGCTACTTCGAGGTCCCTGCGCCGAAGAATGCGAAGGCGGGCGAGATGATTGAGGTCACACTCTAGCTGGGGTTTCGCGTTGTGTAAGACGAGCGTTCGCCAAAGTAATGTTGCCTCCAAACTAAAGGAGCCTTCCTTTTTCCGAGCAAGAGAAAGGGAAGGCTCCTTCGCATTGTATGACGCAGCTGCGCCTCTTACAGGCCGATGCTCGCGAAATATTCTTCCGCATAGCGCGCCGAATCTGCCGCGTCCTTGCTGTAGTGGTCAGCGTGGATCTGCGCGGCGTATTCGGGCGTGAGCACGGCACCGCCGACGAACACCGAGCAACCCGGCACTTCGCGATGCAGCAGCTCGATTGTCTCCTCCATCGCCTTCACGGTCGTCGTCATGAGGGCTGATAGGCCGACAAGGCGGACGTTCTGCTCGCGCACGACGCGCAGAATCTCGCTCGGATCAACGTCGCGCCCCAGGTCGATGACACGATACCCGTAATTCTCAAGCAGCATCTTCACGATGTTCTTGCCGATGTCGTGGATGTCACCCTTCACGGTCGCGACGACGATTGCGCGCCCGTCATCGATGGAGGCGCCCGATTCGCCCATATGCTCGCGCACGACGTCGAAGCCCGCCTTCACGGCCTCAGCCGACGCCATGAGCTGGGGCAAGAAGAACTCGCCTGCATCGAATTTCTTGCCGACGACGTCGAGCGCGGGGATGAATGCCCCGTTCACGACGTCGAGTGCATCGCAGGACGCAAGCAGCTTCTCGGTCATTTCTCCCATAGGGCCCTTACGTCCGGACATGATGAGATTGACGACATTCTCAACCTCGCCCGATGCATGCGCGAGCGATTCCGGTATGACGATCGGGCAGGCGGCGTCGGTTGGCTTCGAGGGCTGCGGCTGCGGAAGGGTTCCCGCCTGCGCCGCCGCCGTGCCTGCGGGCGCCGTGTAGGGGTCGGACGCATTCGCGTAGTCCTCGATGTAGCGAACCGCGCCCTCATCCTGCATATTTAAGACCCGGAAGGCGTGCACCGTGTCCATATAGCGCGCCGAAGAGGGGTTAAGGATCGGGAAGTCGAGCCCGCAGCCGAGAGCAGCCGCTAGAAACGTGCTGTTCAGGAGCGCGCGCTGCGGGATGCCGAAGCTCACGTTGGACACGCCGAGCACCGTGCGCACCCCGAGGCGCTCTTTGACAAGCGACACCGCCTTCACGATTTCCATCGCTTCGCTCTGATTTGTGGCGACGGCCATGACGAGGCAGTCGATCACGATGTCCTCGCGAGGGATGCCGATGCGCTCAGCCTCGGCGACAATCTTCTCGGCAACGGCAAAGCGGCCCTCGGCTGTAGGCGGGATGCCTGACTCGTCAAGAGCTAGCCCGATGATCGCACAGCCGTACTTCTTGGCGAGCGGCAGCACGGCGTCGAGGCTCTCACGCTTGCCGTTTACGGAGTTGATAAGGGGCTTTCCTGCATAGCTGCGGACCACGCGCTCAATGGCGTCAGGGTTGCTCGAGTCGATGACGAGCGGCAGCGTTACCGTGGCCGAGAGCTTCTCGACGACGGCGGAGAGCATGGCGGGCTCGTCGAGCTCGGGAAGGCCGACGTTCACGTCGAGCACATCGGCGCCTGAGTTTTTCTGGGTGACCGCCTCGCCGATGACGTAGTCCAGATCTCCCGAGCGCAGCGCGGCTTTAAGCTTCTTCTTGCCCGTGGGGTTGATGCGCTCACCGATGACGGCAACAGCGTGTTTTCCCTTTTCAAGCACAACCGCTTCCTGGGCGCTCGCAAGAACGCAGGCAGATTTGAAGGCGCGTGGCGTCGGGTTCCCGCGGCGCGCGATCTCTTTTGAAAGCAGCTCTATCGATCGGGGACTCGTTCCACAGCATCCTCCGACGATGCTCGCGCCGGCATCGAGCAGAGGGCCCATTGCGCGCGCGAACTCCTCAGGACCGACGTCGAAGACGGTCTCGCCGTTTTCCATATGGGGCAAGCCGGCATTGGGCTGAGCCATGAGCGGGCAGCGCACACGGGATGCCATGGCGCGCGTAGCACCAGTCAGCTCGGCAGGACCGAGCGAGCAGTTGAGACCGACCGCCTGCGCGCCGAGCGAGCTTAGGACCTCCGCCGCGATCTCGGGTGTGGTACCGAGGAACGTTCGCCCGTCTTCCCCGAAGGTCATCGTGACGAACACCGGCAGCGTCGAGTTTTCGCGCGCCGCGAGCAGAGCGGCCTTCGCCTCGCGCAGATCCGCCATCGTCTCGACGAGAATGATGTCGCATCCCGCGGCGACAGCTGCGCGCACCTGTTCAGCGAAGATGTCGTAGGCCTCGTCGAAGGAAAGCGTTCCCATCGGCTCGAGCAGCGAGCCCGTCGGGCCGATGTCGCCCGCAATGTAGGGTGCACCGGCAGCTCGCGCGCAGTCGGCAGCTAGCCGGTACGCCTCCACGACGCTCATCTTATCGCCGAGCTTCAGGCGGTTCGCGCTGAACGTGTTGGTCGTGACAACCTCGGCGCCCGCCGCGATGTAAGCCGCGTGAATCGCCGTGATGTCGGCCGCATGCGTCTTGCAGAGCAACTCGGGGACGGCTTCGAGCGCATCGAGGCCTCGTTCCTGCATCTGTGTTCCCATGGCACCGTCGACGAGCAGGTACTCCCGCCCCTCGAGTGCGCGCCTTAAGTGCTCGTCTTTGATGGTAAGGCCGCTCAAGTTGCTAGCCATGGCATGTTCTCCCTTGTTTTCGTATCATGCATACCTGCCCGAGCGAGCACGTGGCACAGCTTCGCCTCACGCCCGCCGCACGCGTTCCAGGCTCGAAAAGCCCAATCGCTGCCGTGATGCTCTTCGGCGGCACGAGCAGGAAGCTGTCGGTGCAGCTCACCGCCAATCGTCCCGGTGCGCCAAGCGCTCGGAGCAAGGCGGGCTGCATCGACAGCGGCGCATCGCCGTAGCCTGGGCTGAAGCGCCAATTGGTGCGAAGCCCCGCCTCGCTCGCTTCTGCGACCACCTCGGCTTCGACACGGTTTGCACACGCTTCCACTAGTGCGGAGGCGCAGGCGCTGTAGAAAAGCGCTTCGGTCGGGCTTGTCGCTTGGTAGCGGGCGATCGCGCGCTCTGACGCCATTCCCGCCGTGCACGAGAGGAGCGCCACACCAGCAGCACCTTCCATGTGCGTCGCCATGCTCGCTCCCTCAAGGCGAGCGAATGTCCCCGAAAGATACACCCCTGCGCCTTCTCCATCAGGCACGTTGCGCTCGATGGCGAACGCCGCCCACGAGTAGGCGGGCGAAAGCGTCTCCTCGCACTCTTTCGCTATCGCGTCGAAGCGGGCAGCAAGCTCGCAATCGAGTTCCTGGTCGCCGTAGCCAAGGTACCCGAGCGCCTCGTCGCGATCGAGTCGCAAAGACCCTTCCGCCGGAGCGCAGGGAAACGTTGCACTTTTCGGCTTCCCGTCGAGGAAGCAAGCGAAACGCGAAGCGCTGTCGCTCCTAGCCGGCACAGCGTATCGCCTCGGTGCAGGCGCGGGCGATGTCGGGGTGGTTCATCGTGTAGACATGAAGGCCGTCCGCGCCGTGTTCCTCAAGGTCGACGAGCTGCTTGCAAGCATACTCGATGCCAGCCGCACGAAGGCTCGCGGGATCGTCCTCGTAGCGGGCGAGCAGCTTGATGATGGGGCTCGGAAGAGAGGCGCCGCACATGAACACCATGCGCTGGATCTGCTTCTTACTCAAAAACGGCATGATGCCGCAGGTGATCGGGGCATAAATCCGCGCGGAGGTACAACGCTCGCGGAAACGGTAGAAATAATCGTTGTCGAAGAACAGCTGCGTGACGAGGAAGCTCGCTCCCGCATCGACCTTCTCCTTCAGGTGCTCGATGTTGACCTTCGGGTCGATGCAATCGATATGCCCCTCGGGATACGCCGCAGCGCCCACGCAAAAACCGGCATCGGCAAGCGTAGGGATAAGGTCCTTCGCGAAGCGGAACTCGGTGGGCTCGACTCCTGCCGGGATATCGCCGCGCAGCGCGAGGACGTTCTCAATGTTGTGCGCGCGCAAATCCTCGATGGAGGCCGCAATCGAAGACGCGGTCGCCCCAGCGCAGGTGAGGTGCGCGACGCAGACCGTGTCGAAGTCGGACTGGATGATCTCGGCCACATCGTTGGTGGAATGCTTGTTGCCGCCGCCGCCCGCCGAGTAGGTGACGGAAATGAAGTCGGGGCCAAGAGGGGCGAGACCTCCTGCAACCTCGCGCGCAGTACGGTGGTCCAGATCGCCCTTTGGCGGGAAGATCTCGAACGAGAGCGTTGGACGCGAAGCGGCTCGCGATTCATCGAACAGTTGCTTTACCGTGGTCATGATAGTTCCTTCTGCATTCAGTGATGTGGTGAATGTCGGGCATCAGGGTAACGTGTTGCCCGCATGCTACAATGGCAAGCATGACAGACAAAACGCAAATTACACTAACTGCACCGGCGAGCGTTGACTTGGCGCTTGTCGTCGGCCCCGCCGATTCGACGCTGCGGGTCGTCGAATCGGCCTTTGAGGCGAGCATCACCGTGAGGGGCGACTCCATCATCCTCGCAGGTGATCAAAGCGAAGTGCAGTCGCTTACGGCCCTTTTCTCCGACTTCATCAAGGTTGCAGAACGGTGCGAGGAAGTGACCCCCGAGTACGCTATGCGCTCGATCGAGCTTCTCCGCAGCGCGGAGTTCTCGCCCCAGGCACTGCGCGAGGACATCTTGCTCACCTTTCGCGGGCGAGCTATCAGACCGAAGACGGCGGGCCAGAAGCGCTACGTCGACGCCATCCGCTCCCATACCATCACGTTCGGTCTCGGTCCTGCGGGAACGGGCAAGACCTATCTCGCCATGGCGATGGCCGTCGCTGCGCTCAAGCGCAAGGAAGTTGGGCGCATCATCTTGACCAGGCCCATCGTTGAGGCGGGGGAGAACCTTGGCTTTTTGCCGGGTACGATCAACGAGAAAGTCGACCCCTATATCCGCCCGCTCTACGACGCGCTCTTCGACATGACCGACATGGAGCGCGCCAACGACCTCATCGACAGCGGGGTCATCGAGATCGCGCCGCTCGCCTTTATGCGCGGGCGCACGCTAAACGACAGCTTCATCATCCTCGACGAGGCGCAAAATACCACGCCAGAACAGATGAAGATGTTTCTGACCAGGCTCGGTTTCAACTCGAAGATGGTCGTCACCGGCGACCTGACGCAGCGGGACCTTCCAGGGTCGCGCTCGGGCCTTGCCGACGCCGAGCGCGTTCTTGGGGACATCGACGACGTGTCGTTTTGCCGCCTTTCCGGAAAAGACGTTGTGCGCCACTCCCTCGTTGCCGCAATCGTTGCCGCCTACGACCGAGCTGACGCTTAAAGCGCGCAAGGAGGTTTTCATGAACATCGAAGTGAACTGCGAATACAAGGAGGACCTCATCGCGAGCGTCCCCGTCGCCGAGCTTGCCGCCTTCGTGCTCTCCCAAGAGGACTGCCCGCAAAACGCTGAGGTCTCCGTGAGCTTCGTTGACGACGATGAGATGGCCCGTCTCAACAGGGTATTCCGCGGAAAGACCGGTCCCACTGACGTTCTTTCGTTCGAATGCGACGGACTCGACGACGAGATGGGCGGAGAGTGCGGCGTAATCCCTGGGATGCCCTTCGAGCTTGGAGACGTGATCGTCGCGGTCGACGTCGCCGAGCGGCAGACCGAGCAGTTCGGCACCACCTTCGAGGGCGAGCTGAGCGTCCTTCTCGTCCATGGCCTTTTGCACCTGTGCGGCTACGATCACATCGAAGACGACGAGGCCGAGGTCATGGAGTCGCGCGAGGCGGAGCTTCTTCGCGGTTGGGCGAGCAAGCGAGGGCTCGAGCTTTCCATCTTCGGCGAGATGAACGGTCCGGGAGCGCTCGTGAGGGGAGAGCACTAGATGACCCAATCGCTCCCTCATGCTTTCAAATGCGCAGCCGAGGGCGTCGCTTTTGCCTTTAAGCAACGCAACATGCGCATAGACTCCGGTTTCGCCGCTGCCGCCGTTGTGCTCGGGTTCGCCCTGCGTATTGACGCCCCCTCGTGGCTCGCCATCGTTATCTGCATCGGCGCGGTCATGGCGGCCGAGACCGCGAACACCGCGATCGAAGCCGTCGTCGACCTGGTGTCACCTGAATACCACGTGCTCGCGAAGCACGCCAAAGACTGCGCGGCGGGAGCAGCTCTCATCCTCGCTGCGGTGTCGGTTGTCGTCGCCGCTATCGTTTTCATCCCCAAGATCGGAGAATTGCTGTGCTAGGAATGCAAAAAGAAGGCTTCAAGTCGGGTTTCGCTACCCTTGTCGGACGTCCGAACGCGGGCAAGTCGACGCTTTTGAACGCCATTATGGGCAAGAAGATCGCCATCACCTCCTCGACCGCCCAAACGACCCGCCACCGCTTCCGCGCCGTCTTGACGCGCGACGATTTCCAGCTCATCCTCGTCGACACGCCGGGTATCCACAAGCCCCACGACGCCCTCGGAGAGGAGCTCAACGAGTCCGCGCTCAAAGGACTGCAAGACATCGACGTCGTTGCCATGGTGATCGACGCCTCCCAACCGATCGGCCGCGGCGATGAATGGGTCGCCAAGCAGGTCGCCGCCTGCAAGGCGCGCCGCATCTGCGTGCTCTCCAAGACCGACATCGCCACACCCGAGCAGATTGCCGCACAGCGCGAGGCAGCAGAAGCACTTATGACCTGGGACGCCATGGTGGCGCTCTCTGCGCGCAGCGGCGCGAACGTCGACGCCTTCGTCGAGGAGGCCGTCTTCTTCCTGCCCGAGGGCCCCGCGTGGTTCCCGCCCGACATGCAGACCGACCAGCCGATGGAAGTCGTGATCGCCGAGTTTATCCGCGAGAAGATCCTGCGCTCGTTTCACGATGAGGTGCCGCACTCGATCGGCGTCGCCGTCGACAACATGCAGTACGAGAAGAAGAAGGACCTTCAGCGCATCTTCGCCACTATCTACGTCGAGCGCGACAGCCAAAAAGGCATGATTATCGGGAAAAAGGGCGCTGCGATCAAGCGCATCGGCAGCGAGGCGCGAGCCGATCTCGAGCAGCTGCTCGGCTGCCGTGTGTTCCTCGATTTGAACGTAAAGGTGAAGAAGAACTGGCGTCGTGACGCCACGCAGATTCGCCGCTTCGGCTACGGCGAGGGCGCTTAATTCTCGCGGCCTTCGCTTTGTGCAGGTATTGTCGCGTATCGGACGGAGTGCTCAGCGACGCCGAAATACCGATGTCCGTTCAGCTACAATAACGCAGATGAGACGTTTGAACGGGAGAATGCGCGCATGATGATCTGCCCTCATTGCCAAAGCGAAAATCGCGAAGGAGCTAAATTCTGCAACGAATGCGGGAGCCCCCTGCTCTCGTGTGCCGACAAAACACAGGTCATCGACGCGGTGGCCCTCGGCGATGCGCAGGAGCTCGATGGGCGCGAAGAGGCGAATGATGCGGACAAGACGCAGGTCATCGACGCCGCCACGCCCCTGAATGCTGAGGACCCGAAGGCGTCTGGTGTCGATGAGGCCAACTCTTTCAAGCTCATCGACGAAGACGACTCCGATTTCATCGATGATGCTGCAGCATTGCAAGATATCGAGGAAGCAGAAGACGAGGAGCTCGGGCAAACCCCCGACGAGCAGGCGGCCTCGCATGACGCGATCGACGACGCCGAACGCGAGGCACTCGATGAGGCCCTGCCGCGCATCGACATTGCTCAATCCGGTGGAAGCGATTCGCTCGCTAGCGAGCAGACGCGCAAGATCGACCTGAACGCGGCGAATACCGTCGACCTGTCGGGCTTCGAGCGGCTTGTCGACTCGAGCTATGTCCCGCCTGCGCGCTCGTGGCGCTCCGGCAATACGATGGAGCTTCCCAAAATCGAGGGCGAGCCCGCGCCTGCCCAGAAGAAATACGAGTCGCCCGACGCCGAGAAGGAAGCGAAGAAATGCAAGGCTGCCCGTAGAACCCGCGCGATCGTTGCGGTCGTCGTTGTGGCCATCCTCGCCGCAGCGGCAATCGGCGTCACTTATTCGATGGAGCTTTGGGGCGGAAAGACCGTGCCCGATGTGTCGGGGGAGGCCCAGGCTGACGCGATTTGGCTCCTCGAGAGCAAGGGATTTGCCGTCGACACGTCGCAGGTGAAATCGGACGAAGTCGAGGGCATCGTTCTCATCACCGACCCCGCTGCAGGTTCGCGCGTTCCCAGCGGCACCACGGTGAACGTCTCCATTGCAACCCCGCGTGCCGTCCCCGACATCGTGGGGAGCACCCAAGATGAGGCGAAGGCTGCCTTTGAGAAGGAAGGGCTTGGCAACGTTACGTTCAAGACGATGAAATCGGACGAGGCCGAGGGCACTGTGCTCGAAGTCGAGCCTCAAGCAGGCACGAAAGTGAAGTCGGCAACCGCCGTGACCGTCACGGTTGCCGAGTCCTACGTTGTGCCTGACGTCACCGGCAAATCGCAGGACGACGCCACTGCCGCGCTCAAGGAAGCAGGCTACGCTGTCGAGGTCGCAACCAAGTATTCTGAAGACGGCTCCGAGGGCACGGTGCTCTCCACCGATCCCGCTGCCGAAACGAAGCTGAAATCAGGATCCACCGTGACGATCACCGTGTCGAAGTCGCGCGAGAAGGAGCTCGTCTCCGAAACCTTCGCCTTATTCGGTAAGGGCGCAACCGTTGTCATGGACGGCATTAGCTACGAGGTAGTCTCCTGCGACAGCGTGAACTACGAGGGCGACGGGCTCGTGAGCTACACAATCACCGCCAAGAAGTTCGAGAACACGCTGCTTTTCGGTACGATTTACGGCTCGGCGGAGCAGAAGTCGGGCACCATCAAGTGGAACTCGGACAACAGCATCGCCTCCAGCAAACCATCGCTTAAGAAGTAGCGCTCGTGGCACGTCCCACCTATACTGCGCGTGTCATCGTCGTGCGCAAGACGAAGCTGGGGGAGAGCGACCTTATCCTCTCCATGCTGACAGAGGACGGCTCTCAGCTGCGCGCGGTCGCCAAGGGGGCGCGCAAGCCGAAAAGCAGCTTCGCCTCGCGGCTCGAACTCTTCTCGGTGGCAGACGTCCTCTGCGCGAAGGGCCGCTCGCTCGATGTAGTGTCCGAGGCGCGCCTCGTCGAAGGCAACGCCGCTCTGCGCGGCGACATCGAGCGCGCCTCCGCCGCCGCCCCTATAGCTGAGCTCGTCGAGCGCACCACGCAGGCGGGCCTCGAATGCCCGAACCTCTTCGCGATGACGCAGACCGCGCTTCGGACGATGTGCGGCTCAGACGCCGCAGGCGCGCCATCAATCGCTGCCGGCCATCTTTTGAAGGCGTTCGCTATGACTGGCGTGCGCCCCGTGCTCTCTGAGTGCGCCGCTTGCGGAAATCCCGTGACGCCCCTGCCAGACGGCTCGCTCGCCTTCTCCCCGCGCGAAGGCGGTGTGATATGCTCGCACTGTCGTGCCCATACGGAAGCCGGCTACATCGACGCCCAAACCGCCGAATGGTCGAACTTCCTTCTGCGCTCGACGTTCTCCGACATCGCAGACGCGCGCATGGGGGTACGCGAGGCGTTCTCGGTGCTCGATCTGTGCCAGCGATGGTGCCTCGAGCATGTCGGCTGCAGGCTTCGCTCGCTCTCGTTTATGTTCACGAGCGGGCTTTACGAATCGAAATGACGGAAAGAGGAAGAATGTACACCTATCGCACCAAAGGGGTTTGCTCCCGCGCCATCAACGTTGAGGTCGAGGGCGACACGATCAAACATGTCGACTTCATCGGCGGATGCAACGGCAACCTAAAGGCAATTTCCAAGCTCGTCGAGGGCAAAGACATCGCCGAGGTCTGCTCAATCCTCGATGGAAACACCTGCGGCAATCGTTCCACTTCGTGCGCCGACCAGCTTTGCCACGCCCTTCGCGAGGCGAAATCTGCCGAATAACGGCCAGATTGTGCAGAACAGGTGGGAATGCTCCTTGTCTCGCTTGCCGCACCGAAGACGTCCCTTTACAATAATCAGGCTGCCATAACGGCAGCTGGTTCGCCCCTAGTTCGCATGCGCCACCCGCTTGCCTACCCGGGACGATCGAGAGCTTAGATACTTGAAAGGTGGAAAAAATGGCAACGAAGCTCAGCATCTCCAAGGAGAAGACCGCCGAACTCATCAAGGAATTCGGTAAGTCCGACAACGACTCCGGCTCCGCCGAGGTCCAGGTCGCCATCCTCTCCGAGCGCATTCGCAATCTTACCGAGCATCTGAAGTCCCACAAGAAGGACAATCACACCCGTCGTGGCCTGATGAAGCTCATCGGTAAGCGTCGCGGCCTCCTGAAGCACATCAAGGAGCGCAACATCGAAGAGTACCGCGCACTCATCAAGAAGCTCGGTATTCGCGACAACATCTAAGCTTGGAACGTGGGCCCGCAACTTGCGGGTCCCGTGCTATATGCAAGGCGGTCGCGCATCGCATTCGGCGGGCGCGCTCGTGGAAGCGGGGGAATGTGAGTACCCCGCAGCCGAAGAAGCTCAGGCGCAATAGGGCGCATGAGGCTAAGAGAAAGAAAGAAACACATGGAAAAGATCGTCGAATCCTTCGAGCTGTACGGTAAGCAGTACCGCTTCGAGACTGGCGAGCTGGCCAAGCAGGCAACCGGTGCCGTGCTGGTCACCCAAGGCGACACCACGATCCTCGTGACTGCCGTCGTCTCCAAGCAGGAGAAAGACTACGACTTCTTCCCCCTCACGGTCGACTACATCGAGAAGATGTACTCCGTCGGCCGCATCCCTGGCGGCTACCTGAAGCGCGAGGCGCGTCCTTCCGAGAAAGGCACCTTAAACGCTCGCATGATCGACCGTCCGATTCGCCCCGGTTTCCCTGACGGCTACAAAAACGAGGTCCACATCGTCGCAACGACGCTCGTGTGCGACGGCGAGAATCAGCCTGACGTCATCTGCGTCGGCGGCGCGTCGGCGGCACTGCTTGTCGGCGGTGCCCCTTTCGACGGCCCTGCCGCCTGCGTCAAGATCGGCCGCAACGCCGAGACGGGCGAGTTCATCGTCAACCCCACCTACGAGGAGGACGCCAACTCCGACCTCGACCTCACCATCGCCGGCACCAAGGACTACATCTCCATGGTCGAAGCGGGCGCTAAGGAAATCTCGGAAGAGGACATGCTCGCTGCCATGACCTTCGGCCAGGAAGCGATCGCCGCGTTCTGCGACAAGCAGGCCGAGTTCATCGCGAAGGTCAATCCCACTCCGATGGAGTACAAGCTCCATACCCCCGCTCCTGAAATTGCCGAACGCGTCGAGCCGTATTTCGATCGCATGTCCGCAGCGCTCAAAGATGCCGACAAGCTCTCGCGCATGGGCAAGGTCGAGGATCTGAAGGCCGAGATAACCGCCAACGAGTTCTCCGACGAAGAGCGCGCAAGCTGGGGCTCCGACATCGCTGCTGCGCTTAAGAAGCTCGAGAAGAAGGCCATGCGCAAGATGGTCATCGAGACCGGCGAGCGCGCCGACGGCCGCCGCCCGGACGAAATTCGCCCGTTGCACATCGTTCCTGGCTACCTGCCCCGCGTTCACGGCTCTGGCCTCTTCCAGCGCGGTCAGACCCAAGCGCTCTCCATCTGCACGCTCGGCATGCTCAACGAGTGGCAGCGCCTCGACACCATCGAGCCGGTCGAGGGTAAGCGCTACATGCATCAGTACAACTTCCCGCCGTATTGCACCGGCGAAGTTGGCCGCATGGGCTCCCCGAAGCGCCGAGAAATCGGCCACGGCGCCCTCGCCGAGCGCGCGCTTCTGCCCGTGATTCCCTCCGAGGACGAGTTCCCCTACGCCATCCGCGTGGTCTCCGAGATTATGGAGTCCAACGGTTCTTCCTCGATGGCGTCCACCTGCGGCTCCACTCTCGCGCTCATGGACGCGGGCGTGCCCATCAAGGCCCCCGTCTCCGGCATCGCCATGGGCCTCATCAAGGAAGGCGACGATGTCGTCATCCTCTCCGATATCCAGGGCCTTGAGGACTTCCTCGGCGACATGGACTTCAAGGTTTGCGGCACGTCGAAGGGCATCACCGCACTTCAGATGGACAACAAGGCCAAGGGCCTGTCCGTCGACATCCTCGCCCGTGCGCTCAAGCAGGCTCACGAAGGCCGCGCATTCATCTTGAGCGCTATGCTCGAGAAGCTGCCCGAGCCCCGCGCTGAGCTTCGCGACACCGCGCCGCGCATCGAGACCATCCACATTCCCGTCGACAAAATCCGCGACGTCATCGGCTCTGGCGGCAAGGTCGTCCGCGGCATCCAGGAGGAGACGGGCGCCAACATCGACATCCAGGAAGACGGCACCATCCACATCGCTGCAGTCGAGGGCAAGGCCGGCGAGGCTGCCAAGGCCATGATCTTGGGCATCGTGAAGGAGCCCGAGGTCGGCGAGATCTACGAGGGCGAAGTCGTCGGCATCAAGGACTTCGGCGCCTTCGTAAAGCTCACGCCGGGCAAGGACGGCCTGCTCCACATCTCCCGCGTCGCCAACGGCCGCGTGGGCAAGGTTGAAGACGTCCTCACCCTGGGCGACATCGTGAAGGTGCAAGTCCTCGAGGTCGACCCGAAGACGGGCAAAATCTCGCTCGATCGCCTCGACAAGCCCGATGCACCGGAAGGCTCAACCGACAACGGACGCGAGCATTTTCACCGCAACAACAATGATCGCGGTGAGCGCGACATGCGGCCCGGCCGCAGCCAGCGCTCGAGCAACGGCCGCACGCCGCGCCGTCGCCACGAAGCCTAAATCACGCACTATCCGACTGCACGAGAAACGGAGACACCATGATCAAAGTAGCTGTTTCTGGATGCTTCGGCCGCATGGGTTCGGCGGTCATCGACGCCGTGAGCGCCGCAGACGATATGGAAGTCACCTGCGGCATCGACCCCTTCCCCAAGGAGGGGGCATCGTTCACGGTCTACTCCTCGATGGAGGAGGCCGTGGCTGCCGGCGGGTTCGACGTCGTCGTAGATTTCACGCAGCCGAGCGTTATCGAGGGAAACCTTCGCTGCGCGCTGCCAGCCGGCATCGATTGCGTTGTCGGCACGACAGGGCTCTCCGATGAGAAGCTCACCGAACTCGCCGCGCTTGCGCCCTCCGGGACATGCTTGTTCTACGCCCCGAACTTCACGACGGGCGCGGTGCTCATGATGGAGTTCGCCAAGGCAGCAGCCCCTTACTTCCCCGAGGCGGAAGTCATCGAGATGCACCACTGCAACAAGAAGGATGCACCCTCGGGCACCGCCATGCGCACGGCGCAGATCATCTCAGATGCGCGAGGGAGCCGCGCGAGCGAGGCACCCGGGGCCGAGACGGAGCTTCCAGGAGCCGAAGGTGCGCGCGGTGCGCTCGTCTCGGGTGTTCCGGTGCACTCCGTGCGCTCGATGGGCTTCGTAGCGAGCCAGGAGGTCGTCTTCGGATCGATGGGGCAGACGCTCACCATCCGCCACGACTCCTGGGATCGCGCGTCCTACATGCCCGGCGTTTTGCTGGGTATCAGGAGCGTCGGTGCTCGTGAGGGCCTGATTGTAGGTTTGGAGAACTTCATGCATGAGGCGTAATCCGCCCTGCGCACTTTGGCATAATAGATAAATCGAGCATATGTTCGCCTCCTTGCCTTTATGACGGGGAGGCGCACGCATGGATTAAGGAGACGCCCATGTCGAACGTTGAACCCCGCTTCGGTCGCCTGATCAGCGCTATGGTCACGCCCTTCAACGATGAGCGCGAACTCGACCTCGACCGCGCGCAGGCACTTGCCACGCGCCTTATCGAAGGCGGTAACGACTCGCTTATCATCAATGGAACCACCGGCGAGAGCCCCACGGTCTTCTACCCTCAGAAGATCGAGCTTTTCCGCGCCGTTGTCGAGGCGGTCGGCGGCAAGGCCCCCGTCATCGCCAACGTGGGGGACAACTGCACGGCCGACACCGTCGACTTCGCCAAGGACGTCGCGAAACTCGGTGTCGACGGCTTCATGTGCGTCGTCCCGTACTACAACAAGCCTCCGCAAGAGGGAATGTACCAGCACTTCAAGACCATTGCGGATGCGGTGGAGCTTCCCATTATCCTCTACAACATCCCGGGCCGCTGCGTTGTCAACATGGAAGCTGAGACCACACTGCGCCTCGCCAACGACTGCGAGAACATCATCGCCGTGAAGGAAGCGTCCGGCAAGATGGATCAGATCGCAACCATCGCTGCTGCCGCTCCCGAGGGCTTCAGCGTGTATTCCGGCGATGATTCCGCAACCTATGACATCATGCGCCTCGGCGGTGCGGGTGTCATCTCGACCACCGGCAACGTCGCGCCTGAGCACATGAAGGACCTCGTCACGAAGTGCGCCGAAGGCAAGTGGGACGAGGCATGGGCTGCCCACGAAGCGCTTCTGCCGCTTATGAACGGCCTGTTCGAGACCTCGAACCCCATTCTCGTGAAGGAAGCTCTCAAACTTGTCGGCTTCCCCGTCGGCGGCGTGCGCCTGCCGCTTATCGACGCCACCGCCGAGCAATCGGCACGCCTCGCATCGATCATGCGCGAGGTCGGCGTCCTTTAATCGATCAGCGCGAACGCCCGCAGGTGGATTGCGCCTGCGGGCGTTCGCGTACCGTGATAAAGGAAATATATGGAAAAGGAAAAACATACCGAATCAGCTTCTCGGCAGCCCGACAACGGTTCCGCGGAGAAGGGAAAGAAAACCAAAACTTACAAGCATGTGAAGCTCGAGCATAAGCGCCCCCAGCTCACCAAGGGTGGAGAAGCGGGCGATGGCGCTCAGAAGAAGCGCAAGCCCACCCAAAAGAAGCGTTCATCGAGCGCGGGCAAGGACCCCAAGGCCAAGCTGAAGATCATCCCTCTCGGCGGTCTTGACGCCATCGGCAAGAACATGACCGTGTTCGAATGCGGAAACGACATGATCGTCGACGATGCAGGCCTTATGTTCCCCGACGACAATCATCCCGGCGTCGATCTTATCCTGCCGGACTACACGTATGTGCTCGAGCATGCCGACAAGCTGCGCGGCATCGTCATCACGCACGGCCACGAGGACCACACGGGCACGATTCCGTACCTTCTGAAGGATCTCGATCGCCAGGTTCCCATCTATGCGACCAAGCTCACGCTCGGCCTCATCGAGGGAAAACTCGCCGAGCATCGCATCAAAAACGCCAAGCTCGTTGAAATCAAGCCCGGCCAGCAGGTGAAGATGGGCTGCTTCACGACGGAGTTTTTCGCCGTGAACCACTCGATTCCCGGCGCCGTGGGCGTGTTTCTGCAGAGCCCGGCGGGCAACGTGTTGCACACCGGCGACTTCAAGCTCGACCAGACCCCGATCGACGGTGTTCACTTCGACTTCGGAGCGCTTGCGCGCTACCACGAAATCGGCGTAGACCTCATGATGAGCGACTCCACAAATGCGACGAAGTCCACGTTCACGCCGAGCGAGGCCGAAGTCGGCAAGACCCTGAACCGCATCATCAGCCAGGCGAAGCAGCGCGTCATCATCGCCTCGTTCGCGAGCCATATCCACCGCATGCAGCAGATCTGCGACGCCGCGCGCGCGAACGGCCGCAAGGTCGTCGTCACGGGCCGTTCGATGGTGCAGAACACCGACATTGCTCGCAAGCTGGGATACCTCAACATTCCCGACGAGGACCTGATCGACGCTTACGAGCTGAAGGGCATCCCGCCCGAGAAGGTCGTCATCATGTGCACGGGCAGTCAGGGCGAGCCGCTCTCAGCCCTCGCGCGCATCGCGAACGGCGAGCACAAGACGATCGACATCGAGGAAGGCGACACCGTCATCATTTCAGCGACGCCTGTCCCTGGCAACGAGAAGGCCGTCACGCGCGTTATCAATTCGCTCGCAAAGATTGGCGCAGACGTGTACGACAAGAGCCGCGCGCGCGTCCATGTTTCGGGACACGCGGGTGCTGAGGAGCTCAAGATCGTTCTCTCGATCGTGCAGCCGAAGTCCTTCATGCCCGTCCACGGAGAGTCGACGCACCTGCGCGCTCACGCTCGCCTCGCGGAAGCAACCGGCGTGCCGAAGGACAACATCTTTTTATGCGAGAACGGCGAATCGCTCGAGCTCACCCCGCGCGGCGTCCATCGTGGTGAGGTTGTCCAGAGCGGCATCGTCTACGTCGACGGCCTGTCGGTCGGCGACACCTCGCAAGACGTCCTTGACGAGCGCTGCGCACTCGGCGAGCAGGGCTTTGCTTGCATTGCAGCTGCCGTCTCGCTTTCGCGCCACGAGGTGCAGGGCGAAGTCCAGGTGGAGATGCGCGGCATCACCGGCGGCGATGACGCATACCTCGCGCACGACGCGGAAGCTGCTGTGAAGAGCGCGCTTCGCAAGGCGCTTGGCAAGAACGCCACGCTCAAGGAGGCCAAGAAGGCCGCGCGCGACGCGCTTTTGTCCCTGCTGTGGGAGCGCACCAAGCAGCGCCCCATGGTTATCGCCAACCTACTTGAGATTTAAGCGACCCAACATGCCCCTGCGCCCCAGTAACGCGGGGGCCTGCTTCGCAAACACGCAGCATCAACGAACCAGTTAGGAGCAACAGTGGCTCGGAAGCCATCTTCGTCGTCGAGGAACACCGCCGCGAACCGTCGCTCGCAAAGTGCGGGGGCTGGGAAGCCTGGCACGCGCAAGGGGCGCAATCCACGCGCTCAGAAGGCCGCTGACGCCAAGCGCGATTCCCGCAAGCTCATTGACGAGTACGCGAAACGCGACATCGTGGGCATCGCCTTCACGGTCGCGGCTGTCGTGCTCTTCATCGCGGCCGTTATGCGCTCCGACGCGATCGTGACCTCCTTCGTTTCGAGCGCGCTTCATCTCACGCTCGGAATCGGTGCCTATATCCTGCCTCTCTTCCTGCTGGCTATCGGAATCACCTTCCTCATCCGCTTCGAAGCAGAACGCGTGCCGACCCGCGTCGCAGTGGGTCTTGCGCTCGTCTTCGTCGCGTTGCTCGCGGTGTTCGCGCTCGCGACGCCGTTGCCTGAGGGGGGCGACCCTGCGGGCATCCTGTTCAACGAGCATGAGCTGACCGTTCGGGGCGGCTATATCGGAGCGGGCATCGCCTGGCTCGGCATCACATTATTCGGGCAGGTTATCTCGATGGTTATCGTCATCGGCGTCGCTGTTGCCGGCGTGTGCATCATCGGCTTCTCCATCTCCAAGCTCATTGAGAAAATCAGGGAAAGCCGTGCCGAGCGCCGAGCGGAGGAGGGTGTGGGCGCGTCGTTCCCCTTCGCGAGGATTCGCCGCAACTCAAAGGGAATCGATACGGCAGATGACGAAGCTCCCGAGGTCGACAGCAGCGCCGAGACGCGGGTCATCGCCGCGCATCCCCTGGCAACCCCCGAGTCCATCGCGCAGGGAGCGTCTTCCTCCGCGAAAACCCGAACCCTCGGCCGCGCAGAGCGAAAGGTAGCCCGCCTCGCCGAGCTCGAGGAGCAACAGGCAAGCACTTCCGATGGGGGAGAGGTTCAACCTGCCTCGATGCCGACTCGCCGGATCGAGCCCATCGAGGGCATGTCTTCGTCGCTCACGCGCAAGCTCGGCAAAAAGGCTGACTCCGACGCAGCGGCACCGCAAGAAGAGGCGCCCAAGCCCAAGAGGGCGGCGCGCGCGAAACTGCCCGCAAGCGCCCCGACCCCGCTCGAAGGGTTCACGCTGCCCTCGATGGACCTGCTTTCCTACTCCAACGACCCCGAGAAGGACCGTGCATCCGAAATCGAGCTCCAAGATACAGCTGCCCACCTGCAAGAAACGCTTGCCGATTTCCATATCATGGCCGACGTTGTCGGGTGGGTAGCGGGCCCCACGGTCACGCTCTTCAAGGTCGACCTTCCTGCGGGCGTGCGTGTAAGCCGCGTCACGGCGCTCTCCGACGACATCGCGCTCGCGCTCGCCGCCCCAGGTGTTCGCATCTTCGCGCCCATCCCCGGGACGAACTACGTCGGCATCGAGGTGCCTAACCGTACTCGTCAGACCGTCTTTCTAGGCGATGTCCTCAAAGACGCCGATGGCGGCCCGTTGCTTATGGCCATTGGCAAAGACGTCGAGGGCACGTCGATCATAACCGATCTCGCGAAGATGCCCCACCTCCTCATCGGCGGCACGACCGGCTCCGGCAAATCGGTGTCCATCAACGCCATGATCATGTCAATCCTCATGCGCGCGACGCCCGCCGAGGTCCGCTTCATTATGATCGACCCAAAGCGCGTCGAATTCACGCCCTATAACGGGATTCCCCATCTCTACGTCCCGGTCGTGACCGAGGCGAAGGAGGCGGCGAGCGCACTCGCCTGGGGCGTCGCCGAGATGGAGCGCCGCCTGAAGGTCTTCTCGAAGGTCGGCGCCAGAAACATCGGCCAATACAACGCAAAGGTACATGCAGCGCTTGAGAATGCGGAGGCGGCAGACGAACCCGTCCCCGAGGAGCTTGCCACGCAGCTTCCCTATATCGTGATCATCATCGATGAGCTTGCCGACCTTATGATGAACGTCGGCAAGGAAGTCGAGTTCTCCATCAGCCGCATCGCGCAGCTCGCTCGTGCCGCGGGCATCCACCTCATCGTGGCGACGCAGCGCCCTTCCACCAACGTGGTGACCGGTCTCATCAAGGCTAACATCACGAACCGCATCGCGTTCAACGTGGCGTCCGGCATTGACTCGCGCGTCGTTTTGGACACCCCCGGAGCCGAGAATCTCATTGGTCTGGGCGACATGCTCTTCAGCAAGCCCGAGTACGCGAAGCCGCAGCGTATCCAGGGATGCTACGTCTCCGAGGACGAGATCAACGCTGTGGTCGACACGTTGAAGGAACAGGGACAGCCCGAATACCACTCCGAGATTTTGAAGACCAACATCGTGACGAACCTCTCGCAGTCGCCCGACGGCTCAGGCGGCACGGTGGAGGAGGACGACCCGCTTATCTGGGAAGCGGCCGACATCGTCGTGTCATCGGGTCTCGGATCGACCTCGAACATTCAAAGACGCTTGAAGGTGGGGTATTCGCGAGCAGGTCGTATAATGGACATGCTTGAGGAACACGGAGTCGTCGGCCCGCCCAACGGCAGTAAGCCGCGCGAGGTTCTCGTCGACGCCATGGAGCTCGAGACACTGAAGGCATTCGAAGCGAACGACGCCGCAAAGGAGTAGAAGGTGGCTAGCAATACGACATTCGGCGCTGTGCTCAGGGAAGCGCGCGAACACCGGGGGATGGACGTCCAATCCATCGCGCGGCAGATGCGCGTTCGCGCCGACATCATTCGCGCAATCGAGAACAACGACTTCACGCGCATGCCGCCTCGTGGATACGCAAAGAACATGGTCGCCACCTACGCGCGCATCGTCGGCGTCAACCAGACGACCATCACGCGGATGTACCTTGAGGCAGCAAACGCCTACGAGACGGGGAAGATGAAAAACGACTCGAGTCGTGTGCCGAACATGAGGTCACAGCGCTCATCGCGCGGCTCGAGCTCGCGACAAGCCGACGATTCGCCGCGAAGGTCATCGGGGCGCCTCATGTTCGACGACCGGCGCGATGCACGAGGAGCGGCACGAGGCAACGACCATGTGCACACGTCGCGCAGGCCGCTCTCGCCGGGAAGCCCGCAGTATACCAACCTCTACGCGGCGCCGCAGAACGTAACGCAGCAGCGCCCGAAGCTTCCTCTGCTCATCGGCATCGGCGTCATCGCCGTGATCATAATCATCGTCTGCGTGTTCGTGTTCGGCGGCAAAGAATCCAAGCCCGCTCAGGAAACGCCGACCGTGCCCATCACGGGCTTGTCTGATACGTCGAACAAGCAGGCACAAGGCGACTCCGAGAGCACCTCGAACTCAGACTCCCAGACCCAGCAGTCCTCCGTCGCGCCGACGAAGGCCACCTTCACCTACAAGGTCGCGTCGGGTTCAAGCGTCTACATCGAGATCTACGAGGGCGATTCGAGCTCGGCATCCGTCGCCGAGACGGTAACGGGGCCGGCCGAGAAGTCCTTCGACGTCACGACGAAGCTGCGCTTCATCTCCGACGCTTCGAGCGCAGTTGAGGTCACCGTCGACGGGGAGAAGGTCGACTTGACCGAGAACAGCAACGGCATGTACGACTACACCGTCGACTTCTCGCAGATTCTTGCGAAATGGCAGCAGGACCACGGCCAAGCAAGCTCGTCGTCGAACGCAACCTCAAGCGATTCAGCGAAATCGACTTCGACGTCGTCATCCAGCAGCACGAAAAGCACCACCTCTTCTTCGTCGAGCAACTCAACCTCGACGAAGAGCGCGACCCGCACATCCGAATAAGCAAGGAGGCCCACATGGCAAAGGAATCGAGTTTCGATATCGTTTCGACCGTTGACATCCAGGAAGTCGACAATGCTTTCCAACAGGCTAAACGCGAGATTTCGCAGCGCTACGATCTGAAGGACTCGGGCGCTGAGATCACACTCGACAAACAGAACAAGACCCTTGGCATCCACGCACCAGCAGACTTCGTCGCCCGCCAGGTGAAAGACGTGATCGGCAGCAAGCTCGTGAAGCGCGGGATCGAACTTACCGCTGTGAAGTGGGGCGAGCCGCAAGCCGCAACCGGGCAGAGCGTGCGTCTTTCCGCCACAATCGTCGATGGCATCGACAAGGAAACGGCAAGCAAGATCAGCAAGGACATCCGCAACCTCAAGCTGAAGTGCAAGGCGACCATCGAAGGCGACAAGCTCCGCGTCTCCTCAGCTTCCCGCGACACGCTTCAGGAGGTCATCGCCTTCCTGAAAGGCCAAGACTACGGCCAACCGCTTCAGTACACGAACTATCGCTAGGAATCCTTGTTCATGACAGTGGAAGTTACCCAAGGCGGCGGGCGCTCCGTCGCCTTCATCACGCTCGGCTGCGCCAAAAACGAAGTCGACTCCGAGAAGATGCGCGCAAAGGCGAAAGCCGCGGGCTATCACATCGAGCAAGACCCCGAGAAGGCCGATGCGATCGTCATCAACACCTGCTCGTTCATTCAAAGTGCTACAGAGGAAAGCCTCGAGGCAATCTTCGAGGCAGCGGGCATGGAAAACGTCGCCTCGGGAGATGCCAAGCTCATTGTCGCAGGTTGCATGCCGGCACGCTACGGCGACGAGCTCGAGGCGGAGCTGACCGAGGCCTGCGCTTTTGTCCCCTGTAGCAAGGAGGACGATCTCGGAGAAATTCTTAATGCCCTGTTCGGAGGCTCGCCCGAGCGCGCCGCGGCGGACGATGACTCCGATGACGAGCCCTCGAGCGTCTCAGCGTACGTGAAGATTTCCGACGGCTGCGACCGCTTCTGCTCATATTGCGCGATTCCCTATATTCGCGGTCGCTATCATTCTTTCACACTTGAAGACATCGACCGCGAGGTGGCTGCTCATGTCGCAAAGGGCGCACGGGAAATCGTGCTCATCGCACAGGATACCGGCCGTTGGGGACAGGACTTCGAGGAGCCGTCATCACTTGCAGCGCTTATGGGCGAGCTTGCGCAGCGCTATCCGTCGACGTGGTTTCGCGTCATGTACGTCCAACCCGAGGGAATCACCAACGAGCTGCTCAAGACCATAGCGGATCGCGACAACATCTGCTCCTACCTCGATATCCCGCTCCAGCATGTCGACAAGTCGCTTCTGCGCGCCATGAACCGCGCAGGCTCGCGCGAGAAGTATCTGGCGCTCGCCGAGCGGATTCGCACAGCGATTCCTAACGTCACCTTGCGCACAACGCTAATCGCAGGATTCCCTGGCGAAACGGAAGACCAGTTCGAAGAGTTGTGCGATTTCGTCTCCGAAGGGCTTTTCGACTACATCGGCGTCTTCGCGTACTCGCGCGAGGAGGGCACGACCGCATACGAGCTGCCTGGCCAGATCGACGAGGACATCAAGGCCGAGCGCGCGCAGACCTTGCGCGACCTTGCCGACGCATCGTGCACGCCGCGTATCGCGCAGCGTGTGGGCCAGGAAATGGACGTGCTCGTAGAGGGCATCGAAGAGGACGGTCAACTGTTCGGCCGCGCGATGTGCCAAGCCCCCGACGTTGACGGCGAGACCTACCTCACCGAGGGGAACGTGGGCGACATCGTACGCGTTCGCATTGCCGACACGCTGCTCTACGAGATGGAGGCAGAGTAATGTCGACCGAGTTGAAGCCGGGGGAGACCGACAAGCTTTGGACGATCTCCAACATCATCACGCTCGTGCGCATCTGCCTTGTCCCGGTGTTCGTCGTCGCGCTTATCACCCCCTGGCCGACCTGGTTCAGTATCGCAGGCGTTTCATCGACCACAAAAAGCCTGATTGCGGCTCTTATCTTCATCTTGATATCATGCACGGACTGGCTTGATGGCTACCTCGCTCGCAGCCGCGGCGAGGTGACGAACTTCGGCAAGTTCATGGATCCGCTCGCGGACAAGATTCTCGTTTGCGCGGCGCTTCTCGCGCTGGTTGAGCTGAGGGTCCTGCCTTCTTGGCCGGTGCTCATCATCTTGGCACGCGAGTTCATCGTGTCAGGCATCCGCATGGTCGCCGCGGACAAGGGCGTCGTCATCGCGGCAAGCTGGTATGGCAAGGCGAAGACCGTCACGCAGATCATCGCAATCGTGCTGTTCATCGTAAAGGACTCCATCCTCCCCGTGACCAGCCCGAACCCCTTTGACAACCCGCTCTACGTGCTCTCGTGGCTCGTCATGGTCGTAGCGCTCGCTCTCACTATCATTTCAATGATGGATTACTTCGCAAAGGCGCGCCATCTCCTCGGGTTCACCACAAGCAAGGAACGAGCTCTCCAGCGAGAGGGGAACGCAAAGAGCGAATCGAACGAGGAAATCGCACGTCGCATCATCGAAAGCGCGAGCGAGAAGGGTGCGACCATCGGGTGCGCCGAAAGCCTGACAGGAGGCCTCATCGCGGGCGCTCTCACGGCAATCCCCGGAAGCTCGCAGGTCGTGCACGGCTCGATTGTAAGCTATGTGAACGATATCAAGCATCGCGAGCTCGGCGTCGACGCGGAGGTTCTCAAGACCGAAGGGGCCGTCTGCGAAGCGGTCGCCCGGCAAATGGCAGAGGGTGCACGTAAGAACCTCGATGTCGACATAGCCGTCGCTGTGACGGGAATCGCAGGTCCCGGTGGAGAAGAGCCGGGCAAGCCGGTGGGCACCGTATGGGCCGCGGTTTCCACGCAAAACTCCTGCGAAGCGATGTGCTTCCATTTCGAGGGCAATCGCGAAGAGGTCCGCAATGCGACAGTTCGGGAAGCTTTGCGCATGATCGAGGGCGCGCTTTCGACGAGCTTCGCTTAATTTCTTGCAGATAAGCTGCCAGGAATCGGGAAGGTTTTCGTAAAAGCTCCGCCAAAATGCGACGTTACGATTCCGTTGAGGCAAGTTCCACCACGAGCCTTGACGTACAAACGTTTGTTCGTATAATAAGGAGCTATGACATGGACGAAATCGCCGTAATCGGAGGAGAAGGAATGAACGACGAAAAAGCCAAGATGCTCAAGATCACAACCGATCAGATCGAGCAGAAATTCGGTCGGGGATCGATCATGAAGCTTGGCGAGGGGGGCGAGCACCTCAACATCGGCGTCATTCCCACCGGGGCACTGCCGCTCGACGCAGCCCTCGGAATCGGAGGCGTACCTCGTGGCCGCATCATCGAGATTTACGGCCCTGAATCATCGGGCAAGACCACCCTTGCCCTCCAGATTCTCGCTGAAGCCCAAGCGATGGGCGGTGTGGTCGCCTTCATTGACGCCGAGCATGCGCTCGACCCTGTGTATGCCGCCCGCCTCGGTGTCGACATCGACGAGGTGCTCATCTCCCAGCCCGACACGGGCGAGCAAGCGCTCGAAATCTGCGATATGCTCGTGCGCTCCGGTGCGATCGACGCCGTCGTAGTCGACTCGGTCGCGGCGCTTGTCCCCCGAGCCGAAATCGAAGGCGAGATGGGCGACACCACCGTCGGACTTCAGGCGCGACTCATGTCCCAGGCGCTGCGCAAACTCGCAGGCTCCCTTTCGAAATCGAACACAACCTGCATCTTCATCAACCAGCTCCGCGAGAAGATCGGCGTCATGTTCGGTAACCCCGAAACTACGACAGGCGGCCGCGCCCTGAAGTTCTTCTCCAGCGTGCGTATCGATATCCGCCGCATCGACAGTATTAAGAAGGACGGCGAGGTCGTGGGTAACCGCGTTCGCGCGAAAGTCGTGAAAAACAAGGTGGCGCCTCCGTTCCGCCAGGCCGAGTTCGACCTTATGTACGGCGAAGGAATCTCCCGTGAGGGTTGCATCGTCGATATGGCTGTCGAATGCGGCGTCGCAAAGAAGAGCGGCGCGTGGTACACCTACGGCGAAGAGCGCTTGGGACAAGGTCGCGAGGCTGCAAAGGCTACGTTGCGTCAAAACCCCGAGATGAGGGAAGAGCTCGAAAACAAAGTTCGCGAAGCGTTCGAAATCCCCATCCCGACGCGTACCGCAGAAGAAGCCGATGCAGTCACCCCCGTCGCCAAACCGAAGAAGAAATAGCGGTTCATGGCAACGCTCGTCGACATAGAGCAGCTAAAGCGCAATATCAGGGAAATCGAGTCCTCCTCCGTTTACGAAGAGACCAGCTTGGCGGAGGAGGAGTCAAAGGCCTTCAAGAAGATTCTGAAACTTGCAAGCATCCGTGAGCAGGCGGGCAAGAAGCTCCACGAGAGGCTCATCAAGGACGGCTTTAGCGAGCAGGCTGTCTCGAACGCCCTTGGGCGCGCAATCGACGCACACATCGTCGACGACGAGCGTTATGCCGAAGCCTTCATGCGCACCCAGCTGGCGCAGGGCAAAGGCCGCCGCGGCGTCGAGCGCGCTCTTGAACAGCTCGATATCGACTCGCCATCGGAAGAAGCATGGCAGTTCGCCTACGAGCAATTCGGAGACGATGAGCTCGAGCGAGCGATGGCGCTTTTACACCGAAAGCCACCGCGGTCGAAGAATCTCCGAGAAGGCGCCTATCGTAAGCTTGTCCAAAAAGGGTACAGCGCAGACGTCGCCGCTTCCGCCGCGAGACGCTGGAGCGAGTCTCTTGCTGCACCTGAATGCGAATATTTCGCCGACTAAGCGAGCAATTTCGCATTTTTTGACCTTGAGGGTTATATGACCAGCAAACATCCTCTATTATGTATGGAGGCATAAGTGATTTGCGTCCCATGAGGGACTTCATATATATCTATAACTCAATATGACGCTCCTTTTGATACGCGTTTCGCTTTGGCCCGGCATTGTCCGGGTTTTTTATGCCGTAACTACCGGAAACCAAAAGGGAAGGGGGAGCATATGCCCGGAATTGTATGGCTGATTATCGGCGCAATCGTCGGCATAGCTCTCGGCTTCGTCATCACCCGCTACGTAATCAACGCCTCGACGAAGAAAGCTGCTCAAGAGGCCGACGACATGATTGCTGACGCAAAACGACAAGCCGAGACGATGCGCAAAGAGGCGGTCCTCGAAGCAAAGGACCAGGCTCTCAAACTCAAGCAGGAAGCCGAAGCGGAGAACAAGGAGCGCATGAAAGAGGTGCGCGCCGCCGAGAACCGCGTCTCCCAACGCGAAGAATCGCTCGATCGCCGCGTTGAGTCGCTCGACGCAAGGGAACATCAAATTTCCTCGTTGCAAGGCCAGATCGAGCGCCGCGAGCGCGATGTCGCTCAAGTCGAGCAAGAAGCCTCGCAGCGCCTTGAGCGCATCGCGGGCATGACGCCCGAGGAAGCCAAGAACGAACTGCTCACCTCGCTGAAGGATGAGGTTGCTCACGAATCTGCCGCGATCATCCGCGATGCGGAAGCGCAGGCGAAAGCCGAGGCAGACAAGAAGTCCCGCATGATCTTGAGTCTCGCCATCCAGCGCGTGGCTGCCGACCATTCGGCTGAGAACACGGTGTCGACGATCCATATCCCGTCCGACGACCTCAAAGGCCGTATCATCGGACGAGAGGGCCGCAATATCCGCTCGTTCGAGCAGCTCACCGGCACGAACCTCATCATCGACGACACTCCCGAGTGCGTCACCATCTCATGCTTCGACCCCGTTCGCCGTGAAATCGGTCGCGTCACGATGGAGAACCTCATCGCTGACGGCCGCATCCACCCGGCGCGCATCGAGGAGATGTTCGGCAAAGCCGAACAGTACGTTAACCAGCGCGTTCGCGAAGCGGGCGAGCAAGCGGCTTTCGACACGGGGATCCACGACCTGCATCCCGAGCTCGTAAGAACCTTAGGCCGCCTTCGCTACCGCACCTCGTACGGTCAAAACGTGCTCAACCACTCGCTTGAGGTTGCATATCTCTCCGGCGTCATGGCCTCCGAACTTGGGCTCGACCCGATTCCTGCCAAGCGAGCCGGCTTGCTGCACGACCTAGGCAAGGCGGTTGACCACGAAGTCGAGGGCAGCCATGCCGTCATCGGCGCAGACCTTGCACGCCGCTTCGGAGAGCGTCCCGAAATCGTCCATGCGATCGAAGCACACCACAACGACGTCGAGCCGAACAGCGTCCTCGACGTACTCGTGCAGGCCGCCGACGCCGTTTCCGCTGCGCGTCCTGGTGCACGTAAAGAAACCCTCGACGCATACGTCAAGCGTCTTGAGAAGCTCGAGGAAATCGCCAACTCCTACAAGGGCGTCGAGCGCACCTACGCTATCCAGGCCGGCCGCGAAGTCCGCGTCATGGTCGAGCCCGAAGTCGTCGACGAGGCTCAGACCGTCGTCTTGGCTCACGATATCGCTCACCGCATTGAGAGCGAGATGCAGTACCCGGGCCAGGTCAAGGTCGTTGTCATCCGCGAAAGCCGAGCTATCGGGATCGCAAAATAATACATGGGCGCATCGGATCTCGAACAATTCGTTGATTCCATCTGTGACGAAAGCCATCTCCGAATCGAAGACGATTTAGGGGATGGCTTCGTTCGTCTTCGCACGTCCGAAGCGGAGCGGCGTCAAGCTGCCCACGACATTCGATCGACCGAGGACATCGTTATCGAGCTGCTTCGCAACGCACGAGACGCCCATGCCCGCACTATTTTCCTTGCGGTAGGACGCGACGGGAATACTCGCAAGCTCACGATGCTCGACGACGGAGACGGCATTCCACCCGCCTTACATGAGAAGATCTTCGAACCGCGCGTCACTTCTAAGCTCGACACTGTCCACATGGACAAATGGGGAGTCCACGGCAGGGGAATGGCTCTCTACTCGATCAAAGTGAACTCGACGCAGGCAAAGGTTCTCGCATCGGACAAGGATTTCGGTAGCGCGATTTACGTCGAAACCGACCTCACCAAACTTCCCGAACGCGCCGACCAATCGACCTTCCCTACGTTCGAAGTAACGGAAGCGGGAACCTACTCGATGCGAGGGCCGAAAAACATCGTCCGCACCGCAACGGAATTCGCCCTCGAATCGAGGAAGGCATGCACGGTTTATTGGGGCTCGGCGACCGAAATCGCTGCCACGCTCTACGAGTTCGGGGCGACGACCACTTCTCCTGCCCTTCGAGCCTTCTGCAAAGATCCGCTCGAGCTGCCGATATGCAAACGCCTCTGCACTGCATCCGATCCGGCAAGCTTCGCTGAAATCGCAGAAGAATTGGGACTCTCGCTTTCAGAACGATCGGCGCGCCGAATCTTAAATGAGGAGATCAAGCCCATCATCTCATTAGCCGAACTCGTAAGGACTCAGGCGATTCCCGCAAAGGAAAAGGCACACGAAACCTCGAAAGCGGCAAGACAGAAAGCCGTCAATCGCGACGGCGGGTCGCTTCGTCTCTGCGATGAGGACAAGACAATGCTCGCGGATTCCTGCAAGGATGCCTTCCTCGATATCGCCAATCGGTATTACCTTGATCCGCTCGGCGTACCGGAAGTGAAGGTCGGCTCCCAAAAGATCGAAATTACCCTGCGCTTCGATAAGCTGAGATAGCTGTTTGCGCAGGTTGCCACGCTGATGAGTAATTGCTATCATTTCTCACAGTGACATAAATACCACCACTGAAACACACTACGAAACGACAAGGAAATGCTCGTGACAACCCCATCGGAATCGCAGCCGTCAATCGGCTGCTTAAAAGTGTCGTCGAAATCCTCTCCTGCATCTGTCGCTGGAGCGATCGCTGGCATGATCAAGGATGGACTTCACGTCGAGATCCAAGCGGTAGGGGCCGGTGCCGTGAACCAAGCAGTCAAAGCCATTGCAATCTCGCGTGGCTTCCTCTCTCCCGTGGGCATCGAAATCGTATGCGCCCCATCCTTTGCCGACATCGTCATCGATGGCGAATACCGAACCGCCATCCGTTTCACCGTTGAACCGCGCGGCGCCGTGATACCCTCCATCGCCGCTGAACAGAAAACCGCCAACCCTACGGAGCGCTGATACCGCATGCATTCACCCATCAATGGGCTTACGTTCTGCATCCACACCTTCGGATGCCAAATGAATAAACACGATTCCGAGCGCATAGCAGGCATGCTCGAAGCGCTCGGAGCACTCATGGTAGACACCGTTGAGGAATCCGATGTCGTCGTCTTCATGACCTGCTGCGTCCGAGAAGCAGCCGACACACGCCTCTATGGCCAGGTTGCCTCCATGAAGAACATTCCACTTCGAGCAGAATCTCCTCTGTCGAAGCGCGTCATCGCTGTCGGCGGCTGCATCGGACAGCGCGACGGGGAGAAGCTCACCGAGGCCCTACCTCATCTCGATGTCGTGTTCGGCACGCACAACCTCGGGTCGCTTCCGAGATTGCTCGAGGCGGCGATTGAGGGACAGGGGAAGCAGGTCGAAGTGCTCGCCGCCTCATCCGAATTTCCGACCGAGCTTCCGACAAGCCGCGAGCATTCCTGGGCGGCGTGGCTGCCCATCACCATCGGGTGCAACAATTTCTGCTCCTACTGCATCGTTCCCTATGTCCGCGGTCGCGAGAAATCGCGCTCTATTGAGGATATCGTCGCCGAGGCCGAGCGCTATGTCGCTTCCGGCGTGAAGGAAATCACGCTGCTCGGGCAGAACGTGAACTCCTACGGTCGTGATCTTTATGGAAAACCCCGTTTCGCCGACATCCTCGATGCCGTCGACCAAACGGGAATCGAGCGGCTTCGCTTTGCGACGAGCCATCCGAAGGACCTCACCGACGAGGTTATCGAGAAGTTCGGTTCGTTGCGATCGCTCATGCCTGCGCTCCACCTTCCCGTGCAGTCGGGCTCCAACGCCATTCTCGCAGCAATGAACAGGCGCTATTCGCGCAACCATTACCTGAGCCTTATCAGCAAGATTCGCGACGTGCGACCCGATATCGCCCTGTCGACCGATATCATCGTCGGCTTCCCAGGTGAAACAGCGAAAGATTTCGAGGACACGTATCGCCTCGTGGAAGAGGTCGGCTACCATCAGGTTTTTACCTTCATCTATTCGAAGCGTGAAGGTACGCCTGCTGCCCAGATCGAAGACCCCACACCGCGTGAGGTTATCCAGGAGCGATTCGATCAGCTCGTCGATCTTGTGCAAAAGCGCGCATTCGAGCTCAACCAACCGGATGTCGGAAGCGTCGTCCCTATCCTTGTGGAGGGATCCTCGAAACGCGATGAGCGAATGATTGCCGGCAAAAGCCCCAAGAACCAAACCGTCCACGCGCTCGCCCCGCAGGGTGTGACGCCGAGCGAACTGGCCGGCACGTTCGTGAACGTCAAGATCGACGACGCCAAGACATGGTACCTTTCAGGCCACGTACTGGGCGCGGACGAGCGTCTCTAAGCGCCATGATCGACGAAACGGGGAAGACGGCCATCAGCCTCCCACTTATGCGCCCTGTCATCTGCGTCGTTGGTCCGACGGCATCAGGAAAGACCGACGTTGCGCAGCTGCTTGCGCAAAATCTCAGTGGGGAAGTGGTAAGCGCCGATTCCATGCAGATTTACCGCGGCATGGACATTGGCACTGGCAAACTTCCCGAAGAGAAACGGCTTGTTCCCCATTTCGGGTTCGACCTCGTGAACCCGGGGGAGCCATATTCGGCAGCCGTGTATCAACAGTATGCAAGAGAATGTTTCTCCGATATCGATAAACGCGGAAAGCAAGCGCTACTCGTCGGGGGGACGGGACTCTATGTCCGTGCGGCCATCGACGCCTATGATTTCCCGAAAGGGGAGCAGGTCGACAACCCCGTACGCGAAAAGTGGACCTCATACTACAAGGACAACGGAGCCGATGAGCTTTGGGAGCGGCTACGCGAGCGCGATCCCGAAAGCGCGTCCGTTATCCACCCAAACAATGTAAGGCGCGTGATCAGGGCATTTGAACTTCTCGAAGAGGGTACAACGTATGCGATTCAAAAGAAGAATCTCGCGTCGATTCCGCAAGCTGTTCCTGCCAAGTTCATCGGGCTCGCCGTCGATCCAGAAATACTCAACAAGCGTATCGAGCGGCGTGTGGACAACATGATCGAATGCGGACTCGTCTGCGAGGTTGAACGATTGCTCGACGAAGGCTTTCGCGAGGGCATCACCGCGCCTCAGGCTATCGGATACAAGGAAATCGTATCTGCGCTTGACGGGGATATCTCGCTTGATGAAGCCGTCGAGCAGATCAAGACTGCAACACGGCGATACGCAAAACGACAGAGAACATGGTTCCGCAAAGATTCGCGAATTGCATGGATTGACGCGGATTCTGGAAACGCTGAAGCAATCGCAACACAAGCGCAACACTCACTTGATACAATGGGCGCCTAAGCCAACAGAAAGAGGACATGCACCTATGGAGCTTTCATTCACCAAACTCAACGGAGCCGGCAATGACTTTGTCTTTGTGGACGATTTTTCAAGCGAGATCGAGCTGACAACGTCTCAGGTTTCCTGGCTTTGCGATCGGCATTTCGGCATTGGCGCCGATGGCGTCATTCTTGTGCGCCCTTCCGTGCGACCGGAGTGCGCCGCCTATATGCACTACATCAACTCAGACGGAACGCTTGCCCAAATGTGCGGCAATGGCGTGCGCTGCTTCGCGAAGTTCCTCGTCGACCGTGGATACGTACAGGCGAGCGACGGCTCGTTTGTCGCTGATACGCTCGCAGGACCGAAGCCGATCAGCTTCACTGTCGACGACGAGGACAAGATGATCCAAGCAACGGTCGATATGGGCCATCCGATCCTCGAGCCGAGCGAGGTTCCCGTTAACACCAAGGCGAACGCAACGTCTCCAGCGGGCGCGGCCTATGCTCGCGAAATCGAAATCGACTCGCCCTGGGGGCCGTTCGCTTTCACCTGCGTCTCAATGGGCAACCCTCATGCGATCACCTTCATCAACGACTTCAACACACTGCCGAAAGACCTGTTCACTTCCGAGGAAAGGTCACTTGCGACGCTCGACCTTGAGAAAATCGGGGCGTTCTACGAGTCGAACCCCGTATTCCCCGAGAAGGCCAATATCGAGTTTGCCCACATCGGCGACAAGGGAATCGAGATGCGCGTGTACGAGCGCGGCTGCGGCGAAACCCTTGCGTGCGGCACGGGTGCGTGCGCGACCTGCGTCGCTGCTGCGCTGACCGAGCGCACCGGGCGCGAAAACGACCTCATCCTCCGCGGTGGCGTGCTTCACATCCTTTGGACCGAGGACGACCATATCATGATGACGGGACCTGCCGCCGAAGCGTTCGAGGGAACGGTAGTCCTATAAGCATGGAGCAGTTCGCCTCGGTGCTCACCAAGGGAGCGCAAACGACATTCGAGGAACAGAGGGAACGAGCAATCCTCGTTGGGGTTGATCGCCCGAACCAAAAGTGGTCTCTTGACTCTTCGCTCGCCGAGCTTGAACGCCTCGCCGACACTGCGGGAGCTGACACCGTCGCGAAGACGACGCAGAAACTCGAATCGCCTAATCCTCGAACGTTCGTCGGAACAGGCAAGGCGGAAGAGATTGCCCAGCTTGCTCGCTCGTATGCTGCGGACCTGGTCATATTTGACGATGAGCTCACTCCGTCGCAGCAATCAAACCTCGAAAAGACCGTCGATAAGAGCGTCAAGATCATCGATCGTACGGCGCTCATCCTCGACATCTTCGCACTCCATGCCTCATCGAAAGAGGGCAGGTTGCAGGTGCGCCTTGCGCAGAACCAATATCTCTACCCCCGCCTTCGCGGCATGTGGGCGCATCTCGCCTCGAATCGCATGGGTGGCGGTGTCGGATCGCGCTTCGGCGAAGGCGAAAGCCAGCTCGAGGTCGACCGAAGGATGGTACGCAAGCGAATCACCTCCATCAAGCGCGAGCTCGCCCACTTAGCCGATGTGCGATCGCTGCAGCGCGAGGAACGATATTCGAGCGGCATGTTCCGCGTTGCTCTGGCCGGATATACCAATGCAGGTAAATCAAGCCTGATCAACCGTCTGTGTGACGCCGATGTCCTCAGCTATGACAAGCTCTTTGCAACCCTCGACTCCACGACAAGAAAGTTCGAGCTGCCCGAAGGGCGTGAAATAACCGTAACCGACACCGTTGGGTTCATTCAAAAACTGCCGACGACCTTGGTTGAGGCATTCAAATCGACACTCGATGAGATCACGGGAGCGCATTTGATTCTGCACGTGATTGACGCTTCTTCAAGCGAACGAGAAGGCCAACGCGATGCCGTCGACGAAACGCTCGAGCAAATCGGCGCTCAATCGATTCCCCGAATCGAGGTATTCAACAAGTGCGACCTGCTAAGCGAAGAAGACATTAGCGCTCTGAAGTCCCGCTACCCGCAGGCGATTGCGATATCCGCTGCAACAGGAGAGGGGGTTGAGGAGCTCGTCAAACGAATCGCGCAAGCCGCTTCAGCTGCCGATACGCATATGAGCGTCCTCATTCCCTATGCAAAAGGGGCTCTTGTTGCGAAGGCTCATGAACGCTGCCATATCGTAAGCGAAACCCACGAAGAACAGGGGACTGCGATCGCAATGTTCGTCCCCCAAAGCTATGTCAGCGCCTTTCAGCCCTACCTTACAAACGACGAAACACCGCAACAACCTTGCCCGCAATAGAGCAATTCGTAGTGATGATCGGATCCATAGAGGAGTTCTCCGGCTGAAGCCGAATATGGTCTTTCTCCTTGTAGAAGCGCTTCACGGTTGCCCCATCGTCGATGATGGCGACAACGATATCGCCGTTATTAGCAACTGGCTGCTCCTTAACGACCACATAATCGCCGTCGTTGATGCCTGCCTCGATCATTGATTCGCCGCGCACGGACAAGAGGAATGAGGGGGCATCGCCGACAATGTCGGTCGGAAGGGAAATCGTATCGGTGATATTCTCTTCAGCAAGAATCGGAACGCCCGCAGCGACATCGCCCACAAGCGGCACGTTCACGATTTTACTGAAGCTCGGCTGAACAACATCTGGCACAGAGCTCGCCTGCACCGATGAGCCCGCAAGAGGGTAGGTAAGCGAGATCGATCGAGATTTTAAAGGGTCTCGCTTGATAAGACCCTTTTCTTCAAGAGCCTTCAGGTGGACATGGACGGTAGAAGGGGAGGAAAGCCCCAGGGCATGGCATACCTCGCGAACCGTCGGCCCGTAGCCCTTTTCCCGAATGCAATCCTCAATGCAATCGAGAACAGCTTGTTGACGCTTCGTCACTTTGGCGGCCATAGTGCGTCCTTTCAATAAATCGAACAAATGTTTGAAATAATTATTGACGTGAACCTTTGTTCGATTTATTATAAACGCGAACAAAGGTTCTACGCAAGGGCAAGGAGGCACAAAGATGGGAAATTTCGAAATGAGGTACCCCGTACACGGATCAGCCGCGCTGAAGCCCAGCTCAGCAGAGAAATCGCAATCTGCGACCATCATCGAGTTCCCAGCTATTGCGCAAAACGAGTTCGATTGGGAGTCTCTCGAACAGAACAGCGCAGCGGCACAGCCTTCGGATTTCTCTCAGCTCAAAGCGCTCTTCACCACGCCGCTCGATGATCGACAGATGGTGCGAAGCCTCAAGGAGGGAACCTTGCGCGGCGTCTCTCGCAACGATACGAAGCCGTCACACGCAATCGCATGCGGTGTCGCAATGACAATCGCTTCGTTTATCCTGTTCTTCCTGTAAACAACCTGTTGATGGTGTCCGCATCTTCAATTGTGCGGACATCCTGATCAAACCCGTAACGGACAATCCATACGGTATGATACCTTTAACAGAAGTAAAGTTTAAAGGAGCATGCGCATGCGTTGTCCCTCCTGCGGCTACCTTGAATCAAAAGTCGTAGACTCACGCCCATCCGAAGACGGAACATCAATTAGAAGGCGCCGAGAGTGCCTGAAATGCCAACGCCGATTCACCACATACGAGCGCTTGGGCGATAACCCGCTCGTCATCGTTAAAGTCGACGGATCATCCGAAGCCTACGATCGCAACAAGCTGTTCAGGGGCCTGCTTATCGCATGCGCCAAGCGGCCGATTTCGAAAGAACAGGTCGACGATTTGATCGACAGCATCGAAACCGAGCTTCGCAATACCTCGCGAACCGAAATCAGATCGAAAGAGCTTGGTGAAATGGCGCTGAAGCGCCTTGCAAAGCTCGACGATGTCGCCTATGTCAGGTTCGCGAGCGTATACAAAGACTTTCAAAACATTGAAGAATTCGCTGAAGCACTTGAGGAGTTACGATAAATCATGTCAGAACAGTTACTCGTTCCTATAAAACGGCTTGATGAGACCTTGGAGGTTCCCCGTTATGCGTACGAGGGCGATGCAGGCGTAGACCTGCGCGCAGCTGAAGATTTTTCACTCAAGCCGTTCGAACGAAAGCTCGTCCCAACAGGAATCGCAATCGCACTGCCGAGAGGCTATGCAGGCTTCGTTATGCCGAGGAGCGGGCTTGCTGTGAAGCATGGGATATCTATCGTCAACACGCCGGGACTTATCGACAGCGACTACCGAGGCGAGCTGAAGGTCACCCTGATCAACCTCGACCCAAATGAATCATTCCAAGCGCAAAAAGGCGACCGCATTGCTCAGCTCGTTATCATGAAGGTAGAGAACGCAAACTTCGAATGCAGAGCCTCATTGGACGAAACCGAGCGCGGAGATTCCGGATTCGGAAGCAGCGGCATTCAAAGCTAGCTATTTCCACGGCATATGTTGCCCAAAGAAACCCAGATCGGGCCTTAGAACGGCTCTCAGAGCTTCACTCATGAAACCCCAGGTCAACAACTTGATATTTTTACGAGACAAAGGATAGCAGTGCGGAATAGCGAAGAAAAAGAGCGGAAACTCGCCTCAACGAGGAAACTGATTGCATTCGCCAACATCGCTGGACCTGTCTCGCTCATTATAGGCGGAGTCTTGCTGAGCACGGCAGGACTTATATGCTCGTTGATCGCTCGTTCGAGAATCAACACCATGCTGAAAGAGCAACCGCAAGACCAGGTATTTTCGCAAAAGGTCATGCAGGCGGCAAAACCAGGCGCCATTGCACTGATTATCTGCACGATAGCGCTTGTCCTTAATGTCATTTCGCTGGCACTTGTGATGCCAGCCGTGCTCGAAGCCTCACAGACAGGTAATCTGACGACGCTTTTCGGGGGCGGTGCGGTAAACACCGCAGGAACAGCTACGTCCACCTGGGGCTAAAGAAACGACAGCGTTTCAGCTAACCAAACCACACTTCAATCAAAAGCCCATTCAAGGGTTTGCCAATTCACTATGCATCGCTTTTCTATTATATATAAAAGCTTGATAATAGGCGTTATGTAAACTAATCGTCAATCGAGGCAATAGTCCCTTCAAGGGTTGATTGAATTCTCCTAAGTAAACGTTTGTGCGGTTCAAAGGCTCGTTTACTTGCACTCTTTCAAAAACCAGGTCGCGGATTCGAATCGTTTACCTCCAGTCTTTCATTTCGATTTGCCGGCTCCGCGATATGTGCAGGCGCGACCAAAGCGGCGCAATGCCAGGTCAGACCCTATATGGGTCCTATGAAAGAGTGCAGGTAAATTGCCCGAAACGCAGCTCCGGTTCTCAACAGCTTAGCGACGCTTCCCCTAAATCGCCGCACCACGACTTGCGGTAAGTGTATCCTATGACACTCAAACAGACCAGACGGACCCCATTCTTTTGACGAGGTCTTTCATTACGTAAACTCTCCGAATCGCAAGCCACGCATTCAAGAAGGCAACCCCCTTCCTTTTCGAGTTCGGATGAAGAGGAAGGGAGAAATCAGTGCGCTTGAAGCTGGGCTTACTCTAGGATTCCCCACTCGAAGGCGCGCGCGAAGACTATGGCTGCGCTTCCTCAGCGGGCACGAGAGGGCAAAGCGACACGGCCAGTACTGCAGCGAACAGCGGCTTTAAGTCCTTCTCGGCGGGCTTTGAAGCGCTCATATTCGCTCCTTATAATGAAAAGCCGATAGCGTCGAGCACGTATTTCGGAACCATGAAGCGGACTGTCTTCTCGGGATCAACCATCTGGCAGACACGCACGTCGGCCACAAGCGAAAGCAGCATGACCAGGTCAGCTTCCGACTCGTTGGTACGCGATGCAAGCAAATCGACCATTTGCTGAACCGCGAGTTCGGCAGCCTTATCGAGCGATTCGGCGGAAACGATGATACCGAAATGCGTATCGTTCTCGATAAGAGGGTTCGGGACCGAAAGCTCGGGCAGCGCGGTCAGCGTCACCGTCGCATAACCGGCAACTTCCGCGCCCGACACGCTCACTTCGCCATCGCCCATGACGGCATGCATGTCGCCGCACCCGAACAGCGCACCGTCGACGGCAACGGGAAAATACAGCGTCGCACCTGCGGCAATAGCGGTGTTGTCCATGTTGCCGCCATGCTTGCCCGGCGTTCCGCAGTTGACCGGCTCGCCTTCGGGGGCAACACCGATGACGCCGATCATCGGGGCAAGAGGGATGCTCAGGCGCTCGTCCCACACGACCTTGCCGTCCTCAACCTTGCAAAAATGCGTCGCCCAGTCACTGAAGCGGTCGCCGCAAACACCCTCATCTTTTCCGGTGCAAGAACTTGTCTGCGCATCGAGCTCGATATTGTCGATATGGACCTTCAGCGTGCCGCCCTCAACAGCGCCTTCGACATAAATCGGGCCCGTGGCGGGGTTGATTGCCTCCCAGTCAATTTCGCTCAGTTGATCTTCGGGGCCTTGTAGCTGGTTGCCGAAGCAGTCCTTCGTGCGGATGCGCACCGTCTCACCCGACGGCACTTTCAGCACCGGCTCCAAATCCTTGTCGAACGAAAACAGTGTCTTGGAATCATCGAGTTCAATCATGAGAAAACTCCCTTTCAAACGTTGCCGTTATTCTCATTGATAATCTGGCTCAAGCGCCGCTTTATAGCGCTCGTAAAGCTCCGGTACCGCCTTTTTCATGCTTACCGGCTTGAAATCATCGCGCCGAATAAGGCAATGCTCGCTCATTCCTGTCGCAAACGGCTTCACCTCGTCAAGATCGATCTCTTCCCCATCGAAGACTTTGTAGCGAAACTGCACCTTCGTCGGTTTGAGCGCGGTGACGGCAAGCTGCACAACGACCTTGTCCCCGTATCGAACGGACTCGCCGTAGTCGCACTCGACATGGAGAACGGGAGAAATAAGTCCCCGCGCTTCCAAGTCCGCATAGGGAAATCCTAGCTCAGCAAGATATTTCTCACGAGCATCCTCAAAGTAGAGGATATAGTTGGCATGATAGACGACTCCCATCATATCGGTTTCGCCGTAGCGAACGGATATGGGCACATTCAGACGCATAACGAGCACACCTTCTAAAAAACGGTAGAATACCTCTTAGTATGGTAGCGCATTGCGGCGCATTGAGATATCAAGAAGGGCAAAACAAGACAATGACCGAATCAGCTTCAAGCAAAGACCAGCGACCTTACGAGAGATTCACGTTGAAGATGGCTGTCGAGCTTGCCGCCCCGCACACATGGCCCGCATCCATTCTGCCCGTGCTCGTCGCCACAAGCTGCGCGGTTGAGCACTCCCCCGCCCTCGACGTCCTTATGGTGTGCGCGCTGCTCGCCATCTGCATCCTCATGCAGGCTTCGGTCAACACCTTCAACGACTACTACGACTTCGTCAAAGGCGCGGACAGCGAAGAGGACAACGTCGACGTGACCGACGCCGTGCTCGTGTACAACCATATCAACCCCGCGTCGGCGCTTCGCCTGGCAGTTGGGCTGCTTGTCGCCGCCTTTGCGATCGGCGTCTACGTCATCTATTGCGCTGGATGGATTCCGCTTGTCCTCGGAATCATCGGCGCGGTGATCGTCATCGCCTATTCCGCTGGCAAAACGCCTATCTCCTACCTTCCCATCGGAGAAGTGGTGAGCGGGTTCGTCATGGGCGGGCTCATTCCGCTCGCGTGCTACCAAGTCCTCACGGGAGAGCTCGATTTCGTCGTGCTTGTCTGGTCGATCCCAACGATCATCGGGATCGGGCTCATCATGATGACGAACAACACCTGCGACATCGAAAAAGACATCGAAGTGAGCCGCCGCACGCTGCCGACGCTGCTCGGCCGGCCGCACGCTCGCAAGCTCTACCATGCACTCGTCTTCTGCTGGCTCGTTGCGATTGCGGTCATCATCGCGGCCTTCTTCACGCGCGGAACAATCGTCTTGGTATTCGCGCTGTTAGCTTGCTATCCTTTGTTGAAGGCGCTCTTGAGCAACCCTCTCGCTCCCCCGGCCCGCATTGGGGCCATGGCGCAGATCTGCAGCGTGAACATCGCGCTTGGGTCGTTCTATGCCGCCGCAATCCTCGCGAGCAGCGCCATCGCCTTCATCGCCTAAGAGGCCGCCAAAGCTTCAACGCCTCGGCCCTATTGACGGCAGTTCGCGCGAGCGCTCATATTCCCGTCGCATAAAAATACCCTGCACCCCGAAGGCTGGCATCGGAATGCAGGGCATATGTCGCTTTCGCGAACAAACACGTGGGAAGGCGTTACTTCGTCACGAGAACGGGTATTTCCGACTCGCGAAGGACCGCCGTCGAAACGCTACCCAACATCGAGCGGACAGCACCCAAGCCGCGGCTTCCCATAACGATAAGCCCGCAGCGTTCAGACTTCGCGATTGAGATGATCAGCTCGTGCGGCTTACCGAAGGCAACGCGCAGCGTCGTAACACCCTCATGGCCGGCGACGCGATCGCCGACGTTCTTCTTCAAATTGGAAAGCGCTTCCTCTTCGTCACCGATAGAGGTGAGAAGAACGCCTGCGGCACGCGCAGCCGCGTTGAACGCCGGATCGCCCGTCTTCGCCAAGTCGGTGACCGTGACGACAACTACACCCTCGGCCAATCCGTGATCGACAAGCTCATAGGCGTCAGCGAGCGCGCGGTTCGAAGCGTCGGAGCAATCGTAACCTACGAGAATCTTTGAGTATCCCATGATGAAACCTCTCTTTCATACGACGACGAAAACGCCGCCTATCCCCTAGTCGGACAGGTTATCAAATCCAGGCTATCTGGATTCTACCATGAAGATTCTTAAGCGAGAAGCAAGAAAGGAGCTGCTCGGGAGTTGCTGGTTCAGTCGTAGGAGCAAGGCCGACAATCCCTGCGATATGCCCGATGATCGCCTCCGGCGAACCGAATCTCACAAGCAAGGCATCAAGCGATGCGTCGTGATCGCGCTTTGAGAGGCGACGGTCGCGTTCGGCGACGAGGAGTGGGATGTGGCCGTAGATGGGATGCGGCAGGCTGAGCAGGTTCTGAAGATAGATTTGCTGTGGGGTCGAGCATAGCAAGTCGACGCCTCTCACCACGCTGTTCACCCCCTGCGCGGCATCGTCGACGACGACGGCGAGCTGATAGGCAAAGGCCTGGTCGGAGCGACGAACAAGGAAATCGCCGCAATCGCGCTCGAGGTTCTGGGAATAGTCGCCCTGTATTGAATCATGAAACGAGATGTCCTCATCGGGTGTGCACAGCCGCATGGCAGGCCTGCGTCCCGATGCCTCCTTTGCCGCACGTTCCTCGGCGGACAGCAAACGGCACGTTCCCGGATAGACAAGCTTCTCCCCGCGATGAGGGGCAGAGGCGGCATGCAAATCTGCGCGCGTGCAGTAGCAGGGGTAGATAAGGCCCCTCTCCTTGAGAGAATCGAAGGCAGCAGCATAAGCCTCGTCCCTATCGTGCTGGAAGAAAGGGCCGCGATCCCATGTCAAGCCGAGCATCTCGAAGTCCTGCTGCACCGCATCGATGTATTCGGACTTCGAGCGCTCACGGTCCAAATCCTCGATGCGCAAAACGATTTCGCCACCCTGGGACTTCGCGACGAGCCATGCCGCAAGTGCGGCATAGATGTTCCCCGCATGCATGCGCCCCGTGGGCGACGGAGCAAAACGCCCGACCACCTTCTCGCTCACCGCATAACCCCTTTCGCTCCCTCATGATGTAACAACCAGAACAGAACCCCAAGCCCCGCGCAAGGCAGAGCCTCAAAACAACGATGCCGACGACAAACGCCGCCGGCATCGAATAAGACCAGAAGCGCTACTTGCGCAGGTCCCTTACGTGCTTCGTCTTGCCGACCGAACGCTCGATGCCGCCCGGCTCGACAAGCTTCACCTTCACGCCAACAAGCAGCGTACCCTTGAGCTTGTCGGCAACCATCTGGCGGAAGTTGTCCATTACTTCGAAAGAATCGCTAAACGCCTCGGGCTTGAGCTCCACGTTGACCGTCATACGGTCAAGGCCGGTCTCGTTGTCGACCACAATGAGGTAGTGCGGGGTGACACCCTCGATGCCCGCGAGCACGTCCTCGACCTGGCTCGGGAACACATTCGTGCCGCGGATGATAAGCATGTCGTCGCAGCGGGAGCGGACCTTCTGCATGCGCGCGTGAGTGCGTCCGCAGCTGCACTTCTCGGTGACAACGCGCGTCAGGTCGTGCGTGCGATAGCGAAGAACGGGAATACCCTCTTTGTCGAGCGGCGTCAAGACGAGCTCGCCCATCTCCCCTTCCGGCACCGGCTCTCCCGTTGCCGGATCGACGACCTCCCACAGGAAATGGTCCTCAGCGATGTGCTGCATGTCGCGCTCGGCGAGGCACTCGCCCGAGACGCCCGGGCCCATCACCTCAGTCAACCCGTAGTTGTCGGTGCATACGATATGCATGCGGCTCTCGATTTCCGCCTTAAGCGCAGGCGGGCAGGGCTCGCCGCCGAAAAGCCCGACGCGCAACGTCGACTTCGCCCAATCGTAGCCCATCTTTTCCCCCACCTCGCAAATGTGGAGCGCGTAGGTGGGCGTCGCGATGATAACAGTCGTACCGTAGTCCTCGATCATCTGGATATGGCGCTCGGTGTTGCCCGAACCCGCCGGAATCATCGTGCAGCCAAGTTTCATGCAGCCGTAATGGAGGCCAAAACCGCCGGTGAACATGCCGTAGCCGAACGCCATCTGCACGCGATCGCCTGGAACGACGCCCGCCATGCTGGCAAGACGCGCAATGCAATCACTCCAAACAGCCATGTCGTGCTTGGTGTAGCCGACGACGATCGGCTTGCCCGTCGTTCCCGAGGACGAGTGCATCTCGACGATTTTGTCGAGCGGCTGGGCGAAAAGCCCATAGGGAAACGTCTCACGCAGCGCGTTCTTATCGGTGAAGGGAAGCTTGCGAACATCTTCAAGCGTCTTGATGTCCTCGGGCCTCACGCCCATCTCGTTCATCTTGTCGCGATACCACGCCACGTTCTTGTAGGTGTAGGCAACCTGCGCGATCAGCTTCTCAAGCTGGATTGCGCGGATGCGCTCGCGGCTCGAGGTCTCCATGGCGCGGTCGAACATGGGAAGCACGTCGAAATTCCCCGCAGCAGCAGCCTTGAGGGCGGCACCTTTCACGGAGGGATCGAATATCTCTTCAGCGGTACTGTTCACTATCATCACAACTTTCTTAAGCGGTTACGCAACGAGATGCGCAAGATCATCCTGGCCCAGAAGCTCAACGGGCTCGCTTTCGAGCATCCTCTCGGCGGCAGCGACGTCGTTCACCGAGAGGACGATATAGGTGCTGATGAGCGAATAGCTATACGTTACATTGATGTGGCAGTCGGCGATGATTCCCATGACGCGCGCAAGCTCGCCAGGCGTGTCCTCCAAACGCAGCACAAGCACCTCGGACTTCGCGCAGGCGGCGTTCTGCTCACGTAGCACCGCAAGCGCCGCATCGGGGTTGTCGACGATGAAGCGAACGATGCCGTAGTCACCGGTATCGGAAGCGCTGTAGCCGCGAACGTTGACGCCCGCCTCGACGAAGGAATCAAGCACGCGGACAAGATGGCCGGGCTCGCTTTCGATGAAGACGCTGATCTGGGAAACGCTCATAAGAACACTCCCTCTCGCTTATTCCGCGGAAAACGAGGCACCCAGTTTGAACGCCTCGAGGTTGACATCGAGATACTTCTCGGGAACGCGGGCAGCGATAACCCGATTCCATACATCCGTCGGAAAGCCGAGAGCGCGTGAGAGCGCACCGAGCAGCACGACGTTGGCCGCCTTCGTGGTACCCGCCTTGCGGGCAAGCTCGGTTGCGGGAATGAGCATCGCACCCGCATCGCGCAACCGTTCGCGTGCATGCTCAGGCATGGAGGCGCGACCCGTTGCGACGGGAAGGGGCTTGATCGACTCGTCGTTCACAAAGAGGCTGCCGCCTTCCTTCACGTAGGGAAGGTTGCGAAGCGCCTCGGTCGTTTCGAACGACACGACGCAGTCCGCCGAGCCCAGGTCAGCGATCATCGACTGGACCTCATCGCCGAATCGCACGACAGTGGTCACCGCGCCGCCGCGCTGGGCCATGCCATGGATCTCGGAAACCTTCACGTCAAGCCCGCTCTCCTCGGCAGCACGGGCAAGCAAATCGGCAGCGAGGATCGTGCCTTGGCCGCCGACGCCGCAAAGAAGAACCGTTTTCGTGTTCGAACTCATCGGGTCCCCTCCTAATCCTGAACGATGAAGCCGCGTGCGCAGTACTGCGCGCACTGCCCGCAGCCGATGCACATGTCGCGATCGATAAGCGCCTGGCCGGTCGACTCGTCCTTGGAAATCGCAGGACAGCCGAGGGTGATGCACACGCCGCATGCCGTGCACTGGGAAGAAACCTCGAATGCAGGCTCGCGATGGCGCTCGAGCAGAACACACGGAGCCCTGAAGACGATCACCGAAAGCGTATCGGTGGCGGAAGTTGCCTCTTTCAAGGCGCGGCGGACGGCCCTCGCGTCGTGCGGATCGACCGTGCGAACGTCCTCGATGCCGAGCGCCTTCAAGACGCCTTCCATATCGAGCTCGCGCGAAGGGCGGTGTTGGAGTGTCTCGCCGTTGAACGGGTTGCCCTGGCGACCGGTCATTGCGGTCGTGCGGTTGTCGAGAATGCAGACGGTGCCCGCGCCCTTGTTGTAAACCGTCGAGATAAGCGACGAAAGTCCAGAATGTGCGAACGTGGAATCGCCGATCACAGCAACGACGGGACGATGCTCGCGACCCGCGAACGCAAGCTCGAAGCCGTGGGCCATCGACACGGATGCGCCCATGTCAACGCAGGTATCCATCGCGGAAAGCGGCGGCAAAGCGCCCAACGTGTAACACCCGATGTCGCCCGTCACGATGGCCTTGCAGCGCGAGAGTTCCTTGAAGACGAGGCGATGCGGGCAGCCGGGGCACAGCGCAGGAGGGCGACCCGGAACGTCTGCCTGAGCGGCAGCGTGCGCGGGCTCGGGGAAACCGAAAGCGGCGCGGATGAGCCCGACCGAAAGCTCGCCGTCGCGCGGCAGGGGTTCGGGGAAACTCGCAACGTCGATTCCGAGCGCGAACACGGCGTCGGTCAGATAGCGCGACGCTTCCTCGACAACGTAGAGCGCATCGACGCTCTCGGCAAACGAGCGCAACGCCTTTTTGGGAAGCGGCCATGTGCATCCAAGTTTGAACACGGACGCATCGGGCAGACCCTCCAGCACATGCTGGGAGACAGCGCCGGCGCACACGACGCCAATCTTGTCGCCGCGCCTAACGACCTGGTTGTACGCGCAAGTCTCGGCCCATTCGGAGAGCGCCTCGATGCGCTCGAGCTGCACCTTGCGGCGCGGCTTCGCGAACGCGGGCATCATGACCCACTTTGCAGGGTTGCTCTCGTAGGGAGCGGGCTCGACCTCTTTTCGGGACCCGACCTCGACCGGCGTCTTCGTATGCGAGACGCGCACCGAAGAGCGGATGAAGAAGGGCACATCGAATCGCTCGGAAAGCTCGAACGCGTCGCGCGTGAAAGCGAGCGCCTCGGCGGAATCAGCGGGGTCGAGCATGGGAACATGCGCCGCGCAGGCGTAGTAGTGAGAATCCTGCTCGTTTTGCGAGGAGTACATGCCAGGGTCGTCGGCGGCGAGCACGACGAAGCCTCCGCCAACGCCGGTATAGGCGGCAGTGAACAGGGGATCCGCCGCGACGTTCACGCCGACGTGCTTCATGGTCGAAAGAACGCGGGCGCCACCGGCAGATGCACCGATGCCGACTTCGACGGCAACCTTCTCGTTCACGCACCACTCGGCATAGACGCCATCCTTCTTCGCAAACGCCTCGAGCGTCTCAGTCGAAGGGGTGCCCGGGTACGCGACGCCAATACGGGCGCCGGCTTCCCAAGCCCCCTGAGCAATCGCCTCATTTCCGCTTAACAATTCCATGTAAAACCCTCTCGTAAATCTCGCCTTATGCGCCGATGAGTCTATTCCTCCCGATAGACGAGGCAGAACGCGCCGATCTGCACGACATCGCCCTCGTGGAGCTCGCGCGCCTCGACGTTGTCGTTGTTCACCCACACGCCGTTGAAGGAGCTGTCGTCGGTAATCGTGTAGCCATCGCCCGTCGGCTCAACGACCGCGTGGCTGCGCGAAACCGTCATATCGTTTAGGAAGATATCGCACTGTGGATTGCGCCCGACGCTCATCGGCGCATTGCCCAGCCTGTAGACCATTCCGATTTGGGGACCCTTGACAACTCTCAGCACGAACTGGTGTTGCGGATGGTCTGCCGCAGGCACGTCCCTTCCCTCAATGGGAAACGGCTTGAAGCTCTGCGTTGCGCCAAGCAACTTGAATCCGCAGGTCGGACACGCAGAAGCATCTGGGTTAAGAGTTGCACCGCATACGGGGCACGTTTCAGTCATAATGCTCGTCCTTCTTTCGTCTTGCATATGAAAGTGTAGCGAATCAGTACTTGGCCTTCGTCTTGTCGTTGATGAGCGGGGTGTCGTTCAAGTCAACGGACGTTGCAACGGTCTGACTCCCGGTGAAATGAGACAGAAGCCTGCCCACCCAAATACCGGCAGCTTCGAGAGGATTCGGTGCCGCAACGTCCTCGCACGCGATAAGGTCGACCGTGGCAATCGTCTCGTTGTGCTGCTTGAAGACAGCGCTACCAACTTTGTCGCCCTCATGCACATTCCCGCTCACGTTGTCGAAACTCATTGTACAGCTCACGTTGCCTTTGAGCGAGAACACGTCGAGCGAGCCGTCTGGTTCGGAGAAGGTCGCTTTGATCGTCTTATCCGTCCAATCGCCATGCGCGACCTCGGCAACGACGGGAACCTCCTTGGTGGAAGAACCCCAGGACATCGTAGCCGTTTCGCTCGCATGGGCATACGGATAGTTCACGCTATTGGCGTATACCCAGTCGAAAAGCGTCTTCGCGTCCGTGAAGCGCTGCTGCTCGCTCGACGAGTTGAGCACGATTGCATACAAGTCGAGTCCGTCGCGGTTGCAGGCACCCGCAAAACATTCCCCGGCGAGCGAAGTAAATCCTGTCTTTATGCCGCAAGCGCCCTCGTAGACGCCGATGAGCTCGTCGGTGGACTCAAGCTCGAGCGGAGTTGCGACTCCCCCGCGCGTGACCGTGATCGTCGCCTTGTCCTTCGAGACGATATCGCGGAACGTCTGGCTTTTCATCGCGTAGGCGGACATCGTTGCCACATCGCGGGCCGTACTGTGCATATCACCCGCGTATTGGTTGAAATCGAGCCCATGGGGATTTGCGAACAGCGTGTTTGCGCACCCGAGAGCCCCCGCCTTGGCGTTCATCGCGGCAACGAATGCCGCCCGCGCGCCGCCCGCGCCGCCGAGCTTCGCGCCCACGGTATCCGCGATGGCGATAGCCGCGTCGTTGCCCGACGAGGTGAGAAGCGCCTTGATGGCGTCCTCCATCGAAAGCACGTCGCCCTCTTTGAGCGACGCGGAGGACTCGCCGATGGAGGCTGCCTCAGCGCTCACCGTCACCTGATCGGTGAGCTGGGAGTTCTCCAAGGCAACGATCGCCGTCATGATTTTGGTCACCGAGGCGATATGCGTCTGCTTGTCGGGGTCGCGCTCGAAGTACACCGTGCCATTGCCGTCGACCACGTAGGCATACGTCGCATCGATGCTCGGGCACTGCGAGACGGCAAGTCCACGCGATTCGACAGTCTCACATGCAACGACATCGGTTTTCGCGACACCCGCGAAAGCGGTGGCGGGCACGAGAGCGAACGAGAGCGAGACTGCGAGTACACAGGCGCAAAGCGCGGAAAGCGCCCGCACCCCGAAGGGGGCACGGGCGCTACGCGCGATATGACGAGAGCTAGCAATCAAGCTGGTAAACCTCTTCCGGGGATACAGTTGCGAAGCCAGCCTCTTCGAGCTTGGCCTCGATGCCTTCCGCTTCACCAATTTTCAGTACATCGATCGCCATTTCGGGATTGACGGAGAAGCAGTATCCGTACTCGATGTTGACGGACTGCTGGTCCAAAAACTCAAGCAGAGTCGCGAGTCCGCCCTTCACGTTGGGGACGCGGACGGCAAGGACCGGTGTGACCATCGCGCGATAGCCGGCCGCGCGAAGCGCCTCGGCAGCGGCATGAGGGGTATCGGCGAGGACGCGGGCGACACCGAAATCGGCTGTATCGGCGAGATTTAAGGCATGCAGGTTCACGTCCGCATCGCTCAGCACGCGGCATGCAGAAGCGAGGCGACCCTTGTCGTTCTCCAGGAAAACAGTCAGCTGAGAAATCATTAGTGCTTCCCTTCTCTCAAGTCGATGACACGCTTGGCTTTGCCTTCGCTGCGCTCGATAGACTTCGGCTCGACGATCTTGATGTCAACCTTGATCTGCAGGTTGCTCTTAAGCTCGGCGCCAAGACGCGCCTTCAAGTCCTCGAGCTTGCGAATCTCGTCAATCGGGAACTCGGGCACCGTCTCGACGTTCAGCGTGACCTTGTCGAGCGGTCCATTATCGGTGAGCACAATTTGATAGTGCGCCGTGATCTCGTCGAAGCCGGTGATAATTTGCTCGATCTGCGACGGGAACACGTTCACACCGCGAATAATCATCATATCATCAGAGCGGCCGATGATGCGGTCGATCTTGCGATGGGTGCGCCCGCATGCGCACTCCTCGTTGATGATGCGGGTGATGTCGCGCGTGCGGTAGCGCACAAGCGGGCAGCACTCGCGCGTAAGCGTGGTGAACACGAGCTCGCCATACGTGCCGTCAGGCACCGGCTGGAGCGTCTCGGGGTCGATGATCTCGGCGAAGAAATGGTCTTCTGCCAGATGCAAGCCATGGGACTCGGAGCATTCCATCGCGACGCCCGGACCCATGACCTCGGACAGGCCGTACACATCGCAGTAGCGGATGCCGAGCTTGTCGCGGATTTCCTGGCGCATGTTCTCGGAGGCAGGCTCGGCGCCGAAGATGCCGGCGGAGAGCTTGAAATCCTTTGCAGGATCATAGCCCATGTTGATAGCCGTATCGGCCAAATAAAGCGCGTAGGAAGGCGTGCAGCACAGGATGTCGGTGCCGAGATCGACCATCATCTGGATCTGGCGCTTCGTGTTGCCCGAAGAGGTCGGGATGACCGAGCAGCCAGCGGCTTCAGCGCCATAGTGCGCACCGAGACCACCTGTGAACAGGCCGTAGCCGTAGGACACCTGAACGGTCGAATCGGCGGAGCCGCCAACCATGTAGATGCCGCGGGCGAAGCAGTCGCCCCAGTTCTTGATGTCGTTCGCGGTATGCCCGACGACCGTCGCCTGGCCGGTGGTGCCAGAGGATGCATGGATGCGGGCGACGTCCTTCTTTGGAACGGCGAAAAGGCCGAACGGATAAGCGTCGCGCATGTCCTGCTTGACGACGAACGGGAACTTCGCGATATCCTCGAGGCAGGTCAGGTCATCGGGCGTGACACCGGCCTCGGCGAAGGACTTCTTATAGAAATCGACATTGTCGTACGCGTGACGGATCGACTTCTTCATTCGCTCGAGCTGAAGCTCGCGCAGCTGTTCGCGCGGCATAGTCTCGATTTCTTCTTGAAAAAACACCTCAAGTCCTTCCTTGTCTTGCCTAGCGCATACGCGCCCTTGCCCACGCCACCCAAGCCATCGCACACTCAAATTAGACCCGATAGCTAGGGTAAACATCTTTAGTGTAACGTTTGTGCCTACCGAGACATAGGGGGAACGGCGGCAAAAGTGGATTTCCTGCGCTAGAAAGCGTTATTCGGAAAGCATTCCGCGCATTTCGCGCCTAGCGGCAGAAAGCTTGAGGGCGCCCGCTGCGACGTAATAGATCGTGGTGAACGCGCCGACGATAAGGCCTGCGTAGACGAACCAGATGCCCCACGAATAGGGGTCCGAGGAAAAACCGGGAAGCCACGAGAAGGGCACAACCCCCATGCCGGCAAGGACCGGCCAGTTAAGAAGGAGCGCTGCAAATCCGACGAACAAAAACGTTGTCGCCACCTTGCCAGGATAGATTACCGCAACGCGAATGCGCCACTTCTTGAGCAGATACGCCCCTCCGATAAGGAGCAGCAGATCGCGGCCAAGGACCAAGACGACGACCCAGAGCGGCAGGCGCCCGACGGCGAGCAGGCACACGACGCCTGAGATCATGAGGATGCGATCGACGGCGGGGTCAAGCAGTCGACCAAGCTTCGAGACCGTGTGCGTGCGGCGGGCGATTTGCCCGTCGATCCAGTCGGTTCCCGCCGCCACTGCAAAAAGAACCGTCGCAAGGATGTCGTAGCCGGTCAGAAGCAAAACGATGAAGCACGGAACCATGCAAAGGCGAATCGTCGAAATGAGATTTGGAATGGTGAATATGGTGTCGAGCACCTCGTCTTCCTCGGGTGTCAGGTCGTTCTTCGCGGCCTTGTCTATCATCTTCGCCATATAAGCCAAGCCCCCAGTTAATAAAGCCCCAGCGGGTCAGTCGTGTTAATTGCAGCGAATTATTATAGCGCCCCGCCTTATCCGATGCGGAACACTTCGCCGATTCCCCACGGAGATGTTGCCAGCACGTTTATTCGATTGCGGATTGCTCACTGTGTGCCAAAGCCCGGCTGGAAGAAGCCTAATCAAGGAACGTCTCGTTTACATCCAGCCTCAAATCCCGGGCGATGGCGCGAAGCCCGTCGTCGGATATGGTGTTCGCAAAATCGCCGCCCCCGTTGAGCAGGCGCGCCCTCACATAGATATCCGCCGCCTTCTCGATGGTGTGCATGAGACCGAACGCGGAATCGAAATCGGCACCCGAGCAGAACAGACCGTGCTGTGCCCAAATGACCGCATCGAAAGTCTCCATGAGCTTTGCTGTCGCCATCGCGATCTCAGATCCTCCTGGCACCATCCACGGAACTACGCCAACGCCTTTCGGGAAAGCGATGATGCACTCCGTCATGACTTTCCAGAGCGCACGCGTGATAGCGCGAGCGTCGAGCGGCATCACGGAAGTGAGCGCGACCACATTGGTGGGGTGTGCATGGTAGAGGATACGGGACGCACCTCCGGTCGCGTCCAGGCGAACCGAGTGGATCATGAAATGGGAGGGAAATTCAGAGGTGGGTCTCCCCCCGTCTTTAAGGCCCCAAACTACCCGACAGGCATCGCCTGAGGCGTTAATCTCGACAATCCCGACGTTGCGAGCTATGTCGAGGGCAACGTTGCGCAGATAGCATCCCGCACCAGTCACGGCGAAGAAGGCTCCGCGAAGGTTGTCGGCCTGAACACCGAGGGGAATCCAGTTGGACGGGTTCTCGCAGAAGAACGGACGGCAATCCGCCACTTCCCCCTCGGTCATGCGATAGGTGAGGTTCCCGCCGTTGCGCTCGTGCCAGCCTTGGTCCCAACCGTCGGCGCACAGGCGCGCAAAGCCCTTCATGAAGGGCTGTTGTTCCACGGCAACGCCCGAAACAACGCCTTTCGCCGCAGAAACTCCCTTGTCAATCATGCCTTGCGCGCTATCGAAAAAACCCATCGTTTCACAACCTTCCCTCATTCGGACGCATCGCAACGCCGCCCTCCTCGACTGGCCCGACTATACCGCTAGATTCCGTTGCGCAACATCAGAACCGCGAATTTGGCGAAAATGAAAAGGGACCCCCGCAGGGTCCCTTCAAAACGCGCATTCGAGAACCTTCGCCCAATGGGCGATACGAGAACGCCGCTCTTAGCTTACCTTCTTCATCGGCTTGGGATGCTCGGGGACGTCTACCGACTCGGTATACATCTCCCTCGAAGGCGCCGGCCACCCAGGCTCCATCGATAGGCAGTGCTTCGGGCACTCGAGCACGCAGGTTCCGCACTGGACGCAACGAAACTTGTCGATAGTCCATTTGCGGTTGGTCTTCTCCACCACGATAGCCGCGCACGGGCAGCGGCGCTGGCAGATGCCGCACAGGATGCAAACATCAACATCGTTGACGATATGGCCCTTAAGTCCTGCGGGGGCCTCTTTCTTTTCCACGGGGTAAAGCACGGTCTCGGGTTTTTTGAACAGCGAGCCGAGCGTCATCTTTCCCAGTTTGAATCCACCCATGTTCTACTACCTTTCCGTGCAGCTGATGCAGGGGTCGATGGTGAGGATGATGTTGTTCACATCAGCCAAATCGCAGCCTTTGAGCGCCGCGGTCATTCCTGCGAGGTTTTGCGAGGTCGGTGTGCGCATGCGCATGCGCTCGAGGTTCTTCGTGCCGTTGCCGCGAGCATAGTAGTAGCATTCGCCGCGCGGCTGCTCGACGACGTTGGACGCCTCGGATCCAGCAACTGGAGAGCCCTTCACGGCAACCGAGATGTCGCCCTCGGGAATCTTGGAGATCATCTCCTCGATGATGTCTATGGATTGCAGCACCTCGAGAGCACGAACCTTGCAGCGCGCGTAGCAGTCGCCCTGGTCGTCGAGGATGGGGCGGAAATCGGCGAGCTCCGCGTAACCGCCGCGGCCGAGCATGCGCACATCGTAGTTCACGCTGGAGGCGCGGGCGAAAGGACCCACCATGGATAGCGCAAGCGCGTCCTCGTGGCTCACATGCCCCACCCCGACGGTGCGATTCTTGACCGATGAATCCTTCAGGAAGGCGTTCATAATCTGGCGATAGTCGTCTTTGATGCCCTCGAGCACACGCTTGATCTCGGCGAACTGCACCGCGTCGATGTCGCGCACGACGCCGCCCACCTTCACGACCGAGAATATGACGCGGCCACCGGTCGTCTTCTCGAAGATGTCGAGCACGCGCTCGCGCAGGCGCCAACAATGCATGAACAGGCTCTCGAAGCCGAAGGCGTCGGCTGCAAGACCGAGCCAAAGGATATGTGAATGAACACGCGAGAGCTCGTGCCAGATGACGCGCAGGTACTCGGCGCGCTTGGGAATCTCGACGCCCATGAGGCTCTCGACGGTCTCCGCATAGCCCATGGAGTGGCCAAACGCGCAGATGCCACAAATTCGTTCGGCGATGAAGATGAACTGGTTGTAATCGCGGGTCTCGACGAGCTTCTCGAGGCCTCGATGGACGAAGCCGATCTGGGGAATCGCCTCGAGAACTTTCTCGTCTTCGACCACAAGATCGAGGTGAAGCGGCTCAGGCAGCACGGGGTGCTGCGGACCGAAGGGGATGACGGTTGCCTTGCCCATCGCTACTCACCGTCCTTTCCGGTATTCGCAGCACGCTCGGCAGTTTCCTTACGCGCCTTCGCATCGAGGGCGGCACGGACCTTGGCCGCGCGCTCGGGATCGAGCTGGGCGAGCTTGGCCTCGATCTCGGCGTCGCGCTCGACGTTGCTAGAGCCAACAGCGCGCTTCGCCTCGGCGGCTTTCTTCTTGCGCTCGAGGGCCGCGCGGACTTTGGCGGCCTTCTCGGGGTCGAGATTCTCGAGTTCCGCCGCTCGGGTCTCACGCTTGTTCTTGCGAGACTGCTCCGCCTCGGCAGCCTTGGCCGCCTTCGCCGCGAACGCAGCCTTGATGCGCGCAAGCTTCTCGGGATCGGTGCCCGCAAATCGCTCCTCGAAGTCGGTCATCTGCGTAGGGTCGATACCCGAGACCTTTGGCTTCATCTGCTTGATGGCGTCGGGGTGGTCAGCAGCGTACTCGGTCTCGGCCACCTTCGCGGCTCGAGCGCGCTTGGCTTCCGCAGCCTTGGCGGCCTTCTCGCGAGCAGCCTTCTGAGCAGGAGAAATGATAGTCATCGGCTCAGACTGGGCAAGCTGGTAAAACTTGCCGCCGAAGTCGATGGCGATTCCCTCGATCGTGACGCCGAACAGGTCGTGGATCTCATTCTCGAACACGAAAGCTGCGAGGAAATTGCTGGTGATGGAGGACACGACGTCGGTCTTTCTCACGCCCTTGACCTCGTAATTTTGAAGCGCGCCGTCGCCCATCATGAACGAGTAGACCAAATCGACGCCCGCGTCGGTGTTCACCGCGAGAATCTGCACGAAGCGCGCATGCTCGCTTTTCATGCGGTCGGATAGCGATGGCACCTCGGCCAACTTGAGCGGAATGAACTCGGAGGAGAATTCCATAGGTCCTACGCTCCCTTCTTCTGTTGCGCCATAGCCTTCGCTTTCTCATCGAGAATGCCGATCGCTTGCACGACGCCGTCGATAATCGCCTCGGGACGAACGGCGCAGCCCGGCACGTACACATCGACGGGAATCGCCTTGTCGACGCCGCCGAGCACGTTGTAGCAGTCATGGAAGACGCCGCCCGAACACGCGCAGATGCCGCAGGCAACGACCGCCTTGGGCTCGAGCATCTGATCGTAGATTTCCTGGACGACCTTGATGTTCTGTTCGTTCACGCTACCGGTGACGAGGAAGATGTCGGCGTGCTTGGGATTGCCGGTGTTGATGATGCCGAATCGCTCGACGTCGAAGCCCGGGCACAGCGCCGCGAGCACCTCGATGTCGCAACCGTTGCAGCTCGAGGCATCGTAGTGGATGACCCAGGGTGATTTCGAGTTATATGCCATAGGTAAGCCTCCTTACAGGTAGGCCAGAACGGCCACGTTCAAGCCGCCGGCGACGAGCGCGACAGCCCATGCGGACTTCAGCATAAGCTGCCACTTCACGCGGGCAAAGTTGTTGTCGATCCAGATCTCGAGGAAGTACACCGCGAGAACGACGACAACAGCAAGTACGATCGAAAGCGGGTTCGAGCAGATGAAGAACATGGCAACCCACCCCATGAACAGCACGTTCTCGCACCAGTGCATCACTTCCACCAAACCGAGCGTGGGGCCGCTCATTTCGGTAGTGACGCCGCGAACGATTTCCTGATGCGCATGATGCGACATGGAGATGTCGAAAGGAGACTTGCGCAGCTTGATCGTGAGCACAAACAAAAAACCCAGAAACGCAAGCCACGCCGTCGTGATCGCGGGAACATCGAGGAAGAACACGCCCGCCACGTCGAACCATCCGGAGGCCATGAAGAACGCGACGCACATGAGGTAGAGCATCGGCTCGTACGCCATCGCCTGCAACGTCTCTCGCGCGGCGCCAACTTCAGAGTAAGGCGAGCGCGAGGAATAGGCGGCCACGATGAAGAGCAGCGAGGAGAGTGTCACGAGGAACACGCTCAAAAGCAGGTTTCCACCAGAGAAGAACACGCCGCCCGCCACCAGGGTGAAGATGAACGCGAACAGGATGTAGGCATGCTCGGAGGTGTTCACCGAGGCGTTCTCCTTGGAGAAGAGCTTGCGCACGTCGTAGTAGGGCTGCAAAAGCGGCGGACCAACGCGACCTTGCATGCGCGCCGAGATGATTCGATCGAGCCCTGCGAGCAAGCAGCCGATGATGGGGCCAGCAATCGCAAACGCGATGATGCCGATGACCGCAACGATGATCGTCATGAGAAGCCTCGCCTTCCTACAGCATACTCGGCAGCACAGAAGCCGCCCAAGCTATCGCCGCAACCATAATCACGATGCACGCACCCGACCCGACCGGGGCGATGCGAGCCTCGCCGAAGATACCGTCGAGATACAAATTGCGCGACGTGGCCTCGACTGGCGCAGAAAGCGAGCCGCGGAACGTGCGCGCCGCGTTGTCCGCCGAAGCACCCGCGAGGTAAACGCCGACCTTCTTCTGCTTCGAAGAGCGACCCAGCCCCGCGAAGAGCATAAGAATCACGAGCACCGCGCAGATCGCAGCAATCCAGAGATTCCCGTCGGAGATGTCCTGCCCACCGTAGTGGAATGCGGTCTGGACGTAGGGAACGACAAGCCCCGACGACATGACAGGGAGCAGCACGCACGTCACGCAGACGAGCCCTGCCATCAAAAGCAGTGCCGCCCACTCGGATTTATGCACAGTGAGCTCGACATTCTGCGGCTCGCCCGCGATGCCCGAGAGCTTGCCGAGCCATTTCGCCCAGAACATGAACGTTGCCGCAGAGCCGAAAGCGAGCAGGACGATGAGCGCGACATTGCCCGTTTCGACGAACGACACGAGTGTCGCCCACTTCGCGATGAGCATGCCGAAGGGAGCCACGAACATGCACATAATGCCAAGCATCATGAAGCGCGCAAGGCGCGGCATGCGCTCGAAGAGCAGGTCCATGTCCTCGATGTTGCGGCTGCCGATATGGTGCTCGGCGGTGCCAACGCACAGGAACAAGAGGCTCTTCGCGACCGCGTGGAAGATGATGAGCAGGATAGCCGCCCAAACAGCCTCGGGAGTGCCCACACCGGCGCATGCGGTGATGAGACCGAGGTTGGCGATCGTGGAGTACGCAAGCACGCGCTTGGCGTTGCTCTGGGAGATGGCCATAAACGAGCACAGGGCGAAGGTGAGCCCGCCGACGAGCACCACCATCACGGAGGGCACCAAGCTCACCGCGAAGATCGGCGAGAGCTTCACGAGCAAGAACACGCCCGCCTTGACCATTGTGGAGGAATGCAGCAAAGCCGATGTCGGCGTCGGGGCGACCATCGCGCCGAGCAGCCATGTGTGGAAGGGCATCTGCGCGGCCTTCGTAATGCCCGCAAACGCGAGCAAAGTGACGGGCAGTATGACAAGCGCCGGGAAGGCGCTGCCGAGCTCGACGAACATCGAGAAGGAAAGCGGCAGGCCGAAAACGCCCAGATATACCAGGGAGAACTGGAATGCAACGCCGCCAAGAAGGTTCATCACGATCTGACGGAACGCGTTGTTGATGGCCTCTTCGGACTTCGTAAACCCGATGAGCAGGAAGGAACACAGCGTGGTGACCTCCCATGCCGTGTACATCCACGCCATGTTGTCGACGAGGACGATGTTGAACATGGCGGAGAGGAACGCGAACATGATCGCGAAGAACCACGGACGGCGATCGCGTGCTTGCGGGTTCTCATGCAGCTCGTGAGCTTGGAAATCCTTCATGTAGCCCAGCGCGTAGACGCAGATGCCCGAGCCGACGATACCGATGATAAGCACCATGACCACGCCGAGCGCGTCGACGCGCATCGTCGTGGAGAACTCGGCGCCTGCCTGAACAGCGAACTCGAACCATAGTGCCACGACGATCTGCAGTGCCGCCAGGCCCAACGCGAGCGGACGCTTGTAACGGACTGCATAGCACACGACGAAGATGGCGACGGTGAGATCGATGGCAAGGTTCACCAGGGAAAGCGGATGACCCCATTCGGCAGGCAGAGCGAACTCATAGGTACCAGGCCCCGCGAACACAACCGCGAACGCAATCGAGAGCAACGCGATAAACGCGGCGAAGGCAATGGCTACCACATCGCGCGCACGGTCGTTTTTGATCGCGAGAAGCAGCAATGCCGCAACAACGGGAACGACAATGAGGGAGGCTATCAGCTCCATGCATACTCCTTTACTTGAATAGAAACCTTCCTGCCCAAGGCGGAGGCCAAACCCCAAACGCAGCAAGAAGGCGAACGCGAGACTCGCGTGGCGTCTACTCTAATATTAAAGAAGGTGTACGACCTGCACCTTTGGAGTGCAGGTCGAAATCAGTCGGTAAAAGGGCTATCGCAGAAGTAGCAATTATCTCGGGAAAGAAAAAAGCGGACCAGATTTCCATCTGACCCGCTTGAAAAAGCTGGTCGGGTTGACAGGATTTGAACCTGCGACCCCTTGACCCCCAGTCAAGTGCGCTACCAAACTGCGCCACAACCCGATTCATTTGTTTGCCGTCCGCTTAAGACAGCTTGTTCATAATACCGTTACCCTTGATTGGTTTCAAGCCCCAATTTCAAGAATTCTAGGGCTTTATCGAGAATTCTGTCGGCAAGCTCGCGTTTTCCAAGCTCAGGAAGATGTTGCTCCCCTGAAGCAGACACAAAAGTCACCTTGTCCGAATCGGCACCAAAACCTTGACCGCGAGAAACGTCGTTTGCCACGATGAAATCGGCCTTCTTGCGAGAAAGCTTGCTGCGAGCGTTATCGATCACATCGTTCGTCTCGGCGGCGAAGCCCACAACTACCTGTCCCGCGCGCTTTGAAGCACCGCACGAGGCAAGGATATCGGGATTCTCGATGAGCTCGATGCGCGAAAGCGCCTCGTCGTCGGCGCCCTTCTTGAGCTTGCGGTCGGAGGCCGTGCGCGGGCGGAAATCGGACACCGCAGCGGAGAAGACAGCGATATCGGCAGATGGGAACAACTCATCGACAGCTGCTTTCATCTCCCGCGCCGTGCCTACGCGCACCATTTTCGCGCCACGAGCATCCGCAAGGGCGACCGGGCCCGTGACGATGGCGACCTCGGCACCGCGCTCAACGGCAGCCTCGGCGATCGCAAAGCCCATCTTGCCCGTCGAGGGGTTAGAGATGAAGCGCACGGAATCGATCGGCTCGACGGTGGGTCCCGCTGTCACAACGACGCGCTTTCCCACCAGGTCTTTCTCGCGTCCGAGCACTTCGAGGACATACAATACGATGTCCGCGGGGTCGGCGAGGCGACCTCGCCCCACATCTCCGCAGGCCAGATATCCTTCTCCAGGCTCGATAAAACGCACCCCGCGCGAGGCGAGCAGCTGCATGTTGCGCTGGGTCGCCGCAGCCTCGTACATATGGACATTCATCGCGGGCGCCACCGCAATCGGCGCCGTGCAGGCGAGCGCGGTCGTCGAGAGCAGGTCATCGGCGATGCCCGCGGCCATCTTCGCCAAAACATTCGCCGTGCAGGGCGCGATGAGGAACAGGTCGCACTCCTCGGCAAGCGACACGTGATGAATCGGGTCGCCCGGACCGTCGCCGAACGTGTCGACGGCGACAGGTTCGTGCGTCAAGGCACGGAACGTGGTCGGCCCGACGAACTCGCAGGCGTTTTTCGTCATCACGACTTTCACGCGCACGCCCGCCTTCTGCAAGCCGCGAAGGATCTCGCAGGATTTATAGGCAGCGATGCATCCGGTGACGCCGAGAAGTACCAACGGCGCGCTCGATGCCCTCCCGTCCGCATTCCGCATCTTCGTCAAATCGATTTCGCCCATGACGTCAATCCCCTTCCCCAAGATACGGTTTCAAGACATCGCAGAGAGCGCGCACGTGCGCGCGGCTTCGGTTCAAGCACGGGACGTACACGAAGCGGGAGTCATCCACAGGATGCCCCGCCGCCCGCAAGTTGTCGCGATAGAGCTCCCCGAATTCGATTTCCACGTCGAAGCGTGTCTCCAGGCAATCGACGGAAAAGCCGGGGCAGACGACGAAGGTGCGCCCGTCATCAACCTCGGCCAAACGCGCAAGCGTGTCTTTCGTGAAGGGAGACAGCCACGCGCGCGCGTTGTCGAAGCGGCAATGATAGCTTATCGTCCACGTCTTCCTGTCAAGACCCAGTTCATCGGCGACATGCAGGCTCGTAGACCCCGTTTGAAGCTCATAGGTATCACCATCTTCGATGTCGACAAGCGGGATAGAATGGAACGAGAACACAAGGCGATCGCCTGGCTGCTGGCCAAACCCGGCATGCTCGATAGAGGCAGCGAGCGCGCGAATATAGCTCGGGTGCTCGGCATATCCCTCCACTACCGTCGTTAGGCCTTTGAAGCAAGTCCGCCGCACGGCGCGAGCGACCGAGTCCTTCACGGAGAGCGTCGTGCTGTGCGCGGTTTGCGGGTACATCGGCAACACGACGATGCGGTCGCATTCGAGCTCGCGGAACTCGCGGAGCGCCTTTTTGATGGGCGGCTCGCCGTAGCTCATCGCGATGCGGACGGGGGCATCGAATCCCTCGCTTTCGAGGCGCGCCTCGAGCGCCGCAGCGAGCGCCTTGTGCGTCACGAGCAAGGGCGACCCCTCGGGCGTCCAAATCTGTCGGTACTTCTCTGCCGATGCAACGCTTCGCTTCGGCAGGATCGCCAAATGGAGGATGAACCACCAGATGAAACGATTCATGGGCGCGATGTGCTTGTCCATGAGAAATTGTGCTAGGTAGCGCTTGACGGCCTTCGGCTCAGGCGCCGACGGCGTCCCGGTGTTCACGAGGAGCACGCCCACTTTCTCTCTGCCATGCAACGCCATAACGCATCACTCCTATTCGGGTAGCTCGCCTTCGACTGACGGGCGAGGCGCATCTGCCAAAAGGGCGGCAACTTCCCGTCCGGCGTCGGTCATGCCACGGCTTCGGTCGCACAAGCTGCGAAGCGCTTCGTCAAGGTCGCGCGGCAGATTGTCGGCGAACTCGAGCTCCTCGGAGGTCTCGGGGTGAGTGAACCGAATCCTGAACGAGTGGAGGAACTGTCGCTTGAGCCCCAGCTGTGCACGCGCGTCCTTCGGCCCGTTCGCCGTGTAGACGGGGTCGCCCACAAGCGGGTGCTTCGCATACTGCATATGGACGCGAATCTGATGCGTGCGGCCCGTGAACAGCTTGCAATCGATCAGCGTGTAGCCATCGTCGTGCTGGCGAGGCTCGAAACGCTCGAGCACGCGGAACGTGGTCACGGCGTCGCGGGCGGAGGGCACGTCGCGCACAGCCATGCGCGTGCGCTCGTTGGCGCTTCGCGCGATGGGCGCGTCGATCATGCCCGTATCCGGTGCGATCACGCCGTGTACGAGCGCAAGGTAGTGGCGATCGACCGCGCGATCGCGGATATCCTCCATAAGGGCATAACCAGCCGCATCGGTCTTCGCAGCGAGCATAAGCCCCGACGTGTCGCGATCGAGCCGGTGCACGATGCCGAGGCGGTCGTCCTCGCCCTGCACATTGCAAAGGTGGTCGGCCCCGCAGTGGTAGATGAGCGCGTTAACAAGCGTCCCGTCGGCATGATCGACGGACGGGTGGCACACAAGCCCTATCTGCTTGGACAGCACGATAAGGTCGTCGTCCTCGAAGCGGATGTCAAGGTCGATTGGCTGTCCCGTTACCGGGCCCGCCTCGACCTCTTCCTCTTCCTGGTACACGATCACGTCGCCCGCAGCGACCGCATACTTCTTGACAACGTTGGCCCCGTTCACGAAGACATTGCCCGACTCGATCGCCCGCGCGGCGGCGCTGCGGCTCGCAAAGCATGCGCGCGCCGCAAGAAGCGAGTCGAGCCGCTCCCCCGCATCAAGCGCCGTGGCGGAATAACTCAACATACGCGCCATCTATTCCCCACCCCCGTTTTCGCTCCCACGCGCCGCGCGCTTCGCCTCGGTGCGCTCATGGATGAGAAGCGACACGATAAATAATATGATTCCGCAGGTCACACCAATGTCCGCAATGTTGAAGATAGGAAAATCGATAAACGTCGGCTCGATGAAGTCGACGACAAAGCCGAGGGTGAAGCGGTCGATCGCGTTGCCGATGCCGCCCGCGACGACAAGCGATATGCCGATAAGCTCACCTGTGTTCGGGTGCTGCGGGGTAAGCGCAAGATACGCTGCGAGCGCGATGCAAACCACGAGCGAGAACGCGCCGAGAGCCCAGGTGGCGCCTGAGAAGATGCTCCAGGCACCGCCCGTGTTGTAAACGAGATGGAAGCGGAATATGCCGAGAATCGGGTCGGAAATCACCTGACCTGCGTGATAACTGCCGTTGAAGAACAGCTTCGACGCCTGGTCGAGGACGAGCCACACAACCACGATGGGGATAAACACGGCGAACCGCCGCGCAACTGCGCGTGCGGTCCGCCCGTTCTCGAAATCTTTGTCGGCGCTCAAGCGCTAATCCTCCTCGGAGAAGCCGATCGAGTCGAGCACGTCGCCGCAGCGCTCGCAGACATGCGGGTGGTTGGCGTTGCCACCGAGCTCGCGCACGTTCCAGCAGCGCGGGCACTTCTCGCCCTTCGCGGGGGCAACAGTGCAGGAGAAGCCCTCGCCCGAGTCGACTTCCACCGCCGCGCAGACGAAGACCTCGGCAAGGTCGACGTCGGTCAACGCGGTGGCGGCATCGGCGGGAAGGGTGAGCGTGGCGAAAGCCGCCTGGCTCGTGCCCTCAGTCACGACGCCCGCTTCCTTCGCTTCCTCAAAAGCCTTGGTGAAGACGTCGCGCGCCGTTGCGAGCTGGTTGTAAGCGGAAAGCAGCGCGGAGGCTTCCTCGGCGGACCAAGGAGCCTCGAACCAGTCGAGCAAAGCCGCGCGGGTCTGGCCGTCGCGCATTGACTCAGGCAGAAACGCCATAACCTCGTCGCAGGTGAAAACAAGAATCGGCTGCAAATCGTGCACGAGCATCGAGAGAATCTGCGCCCACACGGTAAGAGCGCTGCGGCGATCGTGCCCGTCGGCCTGACCGCAGTAGACGCGGTCCTTGGTAGCGTTCAGATAACCGTTGGAAAGCTCGGTCACGTAATCGTAGAGATTGCGGTACACCACGTTGAAACGATAGCCCTCGTAGGCTTCCGTCACGATCTCGTGCACCTGGCACAGACGGGCAAGCGCGAGCTTGTCATAGCCGGCCAGCTCTTCGGTCGCCACGGCATCGGTCGCGGGGTCGAAGCGGCCCTCGATCTCGCCGAGCAGGAAGCGAAGCGTGTTGCGGATCTTACGATACGCCTCACCGACGTGGGAGAGGATCTCGCCATCGCACGTGACGTCGTTGGAGGTGTCGACAGAGGAGACCCACAGGCGCATAACGTCGGCACCGCGGGTATCGCATTCCTTGTTCGGGTCGATGACGTTGCCGAGCGACTTGGACATCTTGCGGCCCTGGCCGTCAAGCGTGAAGCCCTGGGAGACGACCGCCTTGTAGGGAGCTATGCCGTACGCGCCCACCGAGGTCATGAGCGAGCTCATGAACCAGCCGCGGTGCTGGTCAGAGCCTTCGAGGTACATATCGGCAGGGAACTCGAGGTTGTCACGATGCTTGCAGACGGCGGTGTGGGAAACGCCTGAGTCCCACCACACGTCGAGGATGTCCTTGTTCGCCTTCAGGTGATGGCCGCCGCACTTGGGGCAGACGCACGCATCGCCGAGGTAGCTTGCGGGGTCGTCGGTGAACCAGCAGTCGGAGCCCTTGCTCCTAAACAGTGCAATGACGGCGTCAAGCGTCGCGTCGTTCACGACCGTTTCGCCGCAATCTTCGCAGGTAAAAGCAGGAATAGGAACGCCCCAGTTGCGCTGGCGGGAGATGCACCAGTCAGGACGGCCCTCCACCATGGACCCGATGCGCTTCACGGCATGAGGCGGATAGAACGCGACCTTCGAGAGCTCGTCGAGCGCCTCTTCGCGCAGCGTGTGACCGTCGTCGAGCGCTTTGTCCATCGAGACAAACCACTGGCTCGTCGCGCGGAAGATGACGGGCTGCTTGCAGCGCCAGCAGTGCGGGTAGCTATGGTTGATGTCCTCGTGGAGGATGAGCGTACCGCGCTCGCGCAGCCACTCGATGATCTTCGGGTTGGCCTCGTTGACCTCCATGCCGGACCAGGGACCGCCCGTGCCCAACTCATCGCCTTTGTAGAAGCGGCCGTCGTCATCGACGGGCATGACCACGGGGATATTGAATTTCATGCCGACGAGGTAGTCGTCGACGCCATGCCCGGGAGCGCCATGGACGATGCCGGTGCCGTCATCCAAAGTGACGTAGTCGGCGTAGACGAACTCGCCTTCGACTCCCTGGTCGCCGAAGATGGGCTGCTTATACTTGTTGTGGGCCAGCTCGATGCCGGTCATGCTCCAAGGCTCGCCGTCGGCGCCGCGCACAAGCTCGACTTCGCCATAGCCGAACTTCTCGCAGTCCTTCTCCACGAGCGCCTGCGCCATGATCTCGGCCTTGCCGTCGTGGATGACCGCGACGTAATCGGCCTCGGGGTGCAGGATGACGATGTCGTCGGCGGGCAGGGTCCAGGGAGTGGTGGTCCAGATGTCGACCCAGAGCTTGCCTTCCCAGGCTTCAAGCCCAGCCGGCACCGTCGTCATCTCGAAGCGCACGAAGATGGCAGGGCTGACCTCGTCGCCGTACTCGATTTCCGCCTCGGCGAGCGCCGTGTGGCAGTGCGAACACCAGTGCACCGGCTTGCGGCCGCGATAGATTGCGCCGCGATCGAAGATAGCCTTGAAGATCTCGACGTCGGTGGCATCGTAGTCGTTCACGTAGGTGAGGTAAGGGTTTTCCCACTCGGCAAGCACGCCCAGACGCTTGAAGCCCTGGCGCTGCGTGTCAACCTGCTCGACGGCCATCTTGCGGCAAAGCTCACGAACCTTCTCGGTGGGCAGCTGGTTGAACTTCTCAGTACCGAGCATGGTCTCGACCTTGTGCTCAATCGGCTGACCGTGGCAGTCCCAGCCGGGCACATAGGGGGTGCGGAAGCCGCGCATCGCCTTGTAGCGGTTGATGATGTCCTTCGAAATCTTGTTCTGCGCGTGGCCGAGATGAATGGGGCCGTTCGCGTACGGGGGGCCATCATGCAGGACAAAGGGCTTAGCGTCCTTGTTCTTCTCCTGCAGCTTCTCGTAAACATGGTCCTCTTCCCACTCCGCGAGGCGCTTGGGCTCGTTTTTCGGGAGATTACCCCTCATCGCGAAGTCGGTAGTGGGCAGGTTCATCGTTTTCTTGTAATTGCTCGCCATAAAAGCGGCCCAGCCTTTCCCGATCGGTTCCTATGCAAAGCGCACGAGTGCGCCATCCGTCAAACCACAAGAGTATAAGCCAAGAAGAAGGCTCGGTAATTGGAAGAGCGCACGGTTTCCCAAAAACACGATAGGCGGCAGGGCCATCTCGCAGTCAAAACCGCGGCAATCCCCGTCAACCGCAATCGGTATCCCCACCCCGAGAGGACACAGGGTTCGCGACGCCGCAAAACTGCGCCAAGCCAGCATCACCGCCGCTGCCCAGCGGAGATTGGGGCGTGAGCAGGTAGAGGGGGTCCACGTCGAGTGCCGCCGCAAAGCGACCGAGATACTCAAGCGTCGGGTTCGCTTTGCCGTGCTCGACTTTGTCGAGATACGGCCGTCCCACCCCACAGCGCCTGGCGAACTCGACCTTCGAAATCTTCGAGATTTTGCGCAGGCGGCGAACGTTGGCGCCGAACACCGCGCTGAGAAAAGACGAGCAATCGCGCTCGAGCAAGCCGTATCTGTCCGCACTTCTTGTATCCATAGGTGCCATACTATAAGGCTCCGCACCGATAAGAAGGGAATCATGCTACGGCGCGCGCCCCGACACGAAATCCCAACAGGATACTAAACTTTTCTTACTAGACGAGAAGCGCCGGGAAACGCGAGGTCATTCCAGGTAGGCACCCGTCTGGCGCTCCCATAAGTTGGCGTATTCCCCGCCTTGAGCCACAAGCTCGGAATGCGGGCCATCCTCCACAATGCGCCCGTCGTCCAGAACGACAATGCGATCGAGGCTTGCCACCGTCGATAAGCGATGCGCCACCACGATACACGTGCGCCCGCGCATGAGCGTCGAAAGCGCATCCTGGACAAGCTGCTCGCTCTCGGAGTCGAGAGCGCTCGTGGCCTCGTCGAGCACAAGCACAGGGCAGTCAGCCAAAAGGGCACGCGCAATCGACACGCGCTGGCGCTGCCCACCCGAGAGTTTCACGCCGCGCTCGCCAGTGATCGTGTCGAAACCTTCAGGCAGCCGCTCGATGAACTCGAGCGCGTTCGCCAGCCGCGCCGCCTCGCGGATTTCCTCAGGCGTCGCGTTGGGGCGGCCGTAGGCTATGTTCTCGGCAATCGTGCGGTGGAACAGCAGCGACTCTTGGGGCACGTAGGCGATCTGGCGACGAAGCGATTGCTGCGTGCAGCGAGCGATGTCCTGCCCATCCACGAGAATGCTCCCCTCCTGGATATCGGAAAGACGCAGCAACAGCTTCGTCAAGGTGGTCTTGCCCGCCCCGCTCATACCGACAAGGCCAACCCGCTCACCTGGGGCGATATGCAAGTTGAAATCCTCAAACACGCGCGTTGTCGCCGAACCGTCGGTATACCAGAACCCGATATCGCGAAAGTCGATTTCCCCGTTGCTCACCCGCAGATCGGGAGCGCCAGGAAGATCGGCCACGAGCCGCGGCTCGTCGAGCACCTGCGTCATCCCGCTCGCGTCGCCGAACGCGCGGTTCATCTTCTGCAACCCGTTGTTGATGAAGTTGAACTGGTTCGTCACCGTATAGGTGTAGGTGAACATGAGCACGAGCGTGCCGGGTGTGATGCCGTACCAGGCGTTCCCCCCGATGATGAAGACGGTGACCGCACTCATGATGACCACGGCGATGCACGCCGTGACGATGCCGCGCGCAAGCGATGCGCGCATGCGCCGATTGTCGCGCTCGACGACGCAGCGGTTCGCCTCGTCGAAAAGCGCGCGCTCGTAATCCTCGCGTCCGTAGGTCTTCACAGCGAGGATGTTCGCGACCGAATCGGACAGCTCTCCCGACAGCTGGTTTTGCGCACTCGCCGCCTTCTCGTTCAGCCCGAGAATCCTCTTATACATATAGTAGGACACGCAGGCGTATATCGCGAGCAGCACCATCAGGACGGCAACATAGACGGGCACACGCGGGATTAGCACGGCGCAGGTGAACACCACCGAGCAGAGCACCGGCAGGAAGGGAAACGACAGCGTCTCCAAGATGAGTTGATAGGCGCTCATGAACTTCGACGTCTGGCTCACAAGCGTCCCGCCAAAGCGGTTCGAATGGAACGACATCGACTGGTTGCACAGCGCATCGAAGCTCATCGTGGCAAGATCGTAGGAGGCTGCGATCTGCAGGCGGTACATGCAATAGTCCTGCAGCTTGCTCGCCGCCTGGCCGAGCACGTTCACGGCGACGAGCGCGAGCGCGAAGGGACCGAACGCGGCGAACACCTCGTCAGCAGCAACGGGGTTCGCGCTCACCTGATCGACCACCATGGACATGAGGTAGGGATTCGCGTATGAAAGCAGGGCCACATAGGCAAGCGTGGAAACGACAAGCCCTGCGAACAGACCGAAATGCGAGCGCGTGACCAGCCAGAAGTAATGGAGCGTGCGACGAGTGGTCGCAGGCATTGCAGGGGCGGACATAATCGCTAGTTGCGACTTTCCGCCATATAGAACAGGGCCATCGTGCCCGGGCCGGAATGTGCACCAATGACGGGGTCGACGTAGTTAATGACGACATCGCGCACGCCGAAGCGCTCGCGCACCTTGTCGGCCACGTATTCGGCATCTTCAAGACAGTCGCCGTGCGTGATGAAGACCATCTGGTCGGCAACGGGCGGAATGGCAGATTTCTCCATATGGTCGACGAGCGCATTCAGGGATTTCTTGCGACCGCGAACCTTCTCCATAGGAATAAGGTGGCCTTCATCGTCGACGTGCAACACGGGCTTGATGTTCAAAAGCGTGCCCGCCCAGGCGCTTGTCTTCGAGACGCGTCCGCCGCGCCACAGGAACATGAGGTCGTCGACGGTGAACCAGTGCGCCAGGTTGAGCCTATGCTGCTTCACCCAGTCGCGAAGTTCCTCGATCGAGAGGCCCTCGCGCGCTTTCTGAACCGCATGCCATACGAGCAGGCCCTCGCCGCCCGATGCAGCAAGCGTATCGACGGAGAAAATCTTGCGCTCGGGAAATTCGGCGGCAAGCTGGTTGCACAGAAGCGAGACCGCCTCGTACGTGCCCGAAAGGCCGCTCGAGAATCCCAGGTAGAGAACGTCTTTGCCCGCTTCCAGAAGGCCACGCAAAAGCGCCTCGGAATCGGCCAGATTGGGAAGCGAAGTCGTGATGACCTTGCCCTCGCGCATCATCGTATAGAACTGCTGCAAGTCGGTGACCTGGCCTTTAAGGTAGCTTTGGCGCTGTTCGCCATCGACCATGAACGTCAGCGGAAGCACATGGAGACCGAACTCGTCGATCATTTCCTCTTTCAGGTTGCAGCTTGAGTCGGTGACGATCTCGAAATCCATGGCTATCCTTTCTTGACAAGACTCGCGCAAGCACCCCGAAGCGCGGGTCGTTTTCCTCCAAGGAGAAGTATACGGCATTGTGGTGAAAATCGGGGAATATGCCGCAGACGCCCGCGCAGCCCAGCCGCAGATGCCCCTGCAGCCCAGCCGCAGACTCTACTTGTAATCGTCAGGGTTCTTAGCACCCGTACCCGTCGTGTTCCCCGCGTTGCGCAGCTCGTGCCCGAACCGCACGGCGCCTTCCCCAAAGCGGTCGCGCAAAGCATCGGTAGCGTCAAGCAGACCGCGGCGCTTCACGTCGTCGACGATGACGGGCTCCGCATCGAGCGTCGTAGGTGCCTCGCGCGCGACGTCAAACAGCGTATCCTGAACGTATTCATCCTCGCGAAACCCGCTCATCCCCACGCCGAGGAGGCGAACGGGAATCCCCTCGCACCACACCTCATCGACCATACGATAGAGAAGCGGGGTGAAGGCGAGCTCGTCGTCGCTCGGAGCAGGAAGGCGCTTCTGGACCGAGCGAACCGAGCGGTCGCCGAAGCGCAGCTTGAGGGAAAGCGTGCGGCCCGCGAGCCCCTTCTTGCGCAGACGGCGGCCTACCTTCGCCGCCATCGTGGCGATCGCCGCCTCCACATCGACGCGCGATGTGAGGTCTTTCGCGAACGTCATCTCGTTCGATACCGACTTTGCGGCCTCCCCCTCCTCGACGGGCGTCATGTCGCCGCCCTGCGCGCGGGTGCGCATCACGATTGCATTCTTCCCGAAGATGCGGCGCAAAAGCGACTCGTCCGCCAAGGCCAGGTCCCCCAACGTGCGCACACCGTGGCTTATAAGCTCGCGCTCGGCAACGGCGCCCACGCCGCTCATCTTCCGCACGGGCAGCGGCGCGAGAAATCCCTGCTCACATCCTGGGTAAACGACAGTGAGCCCACGCGGCTTGTCCATGTCGGAGGCGATTTTCGCGATCGTCTTCGACGTGCCCACGCCCACCGAGCATGTAACGCCGAGCGCCTCGACGCGCGATTGGATACGCTCAGCGATGCGCACAGGATGCTCCGTATTCACCTTGGTGGGAGAGACGTCCACGAACGCTTCGTCGATGCTCACCTGCTGCACGAGTGGGGTCTCGTCCCGCAGGATGCTCATAATGGTTTCCGACATCTCGCGATAGCGGTCGAAGTGCCCGTGCGTCCAGATGGCATCGGGACACAGCCGCCGTGCAACCGATGCAGGCTGGGCACTGTGGACACCGAAGGCGCGCGCTTCGTAGGACGCCGTTGAGACGACCCCATGCTTGTCGGCGTCGCCACCGACGATGACAGGCTTTCCGCGCCAGCCAGGGTGGTCGAGCTGTTCGACGGACGCGAAGAAGGCGTCGAGATCGACGAGCAGGATCGCCGGGCCCTCCCACGGCTGCAGGAGCGATTCGGCAAGAACGTTCGACATAGGGAACCTACCTGCGCCGGTTCAATCGCTCGAGCATGCCGAGGCCGAGAAGGGTCAAGTCTGGCTCCACCTGCGCCTCGTGGGAGCACAAGGCGGCGAGCGCCGCGGCGTCATCACCCGACATGACAACGTCGCCCACACATCCCATCTCCTGCCAGATCATATCGATGAGGCCGTCGATGCGCGCGACCTCGCCCATAACGGCGCCCGACTGAATAGCTGCGCGGGTATTGGTGCCAACGATCGACGCCGGCGCCTTCATCTCGACCATGGACAACCTCGCTGCGGCGGAAGAGAGCGCCAAGAGGGAAAGACGCAGGCCAGGCGCGATGATTCCGCCCACGAATGCGCCGTCCTCGTCTAAGACCTCGAAGTTCGTCGTCGTCCCGAAGTCGACGACGATAAGGGGGAAGCCGAAGAGCTCCTTCGCAGCGACCATGTCGGCGATGCGATCGGAGCCGACCTCGCCTGGATCGTCGAAGCGCATCTTGAGTCCCGTTTTCAGGCCAGGTCCCACGACGAGCGGGCGCGATGCGCTCACCGCGTGAGCGGCCTGCATCCAAGTATCGGTGATTGAAGGCACGACCGACGACACGATGGCGCGCTCAATCGAAATCTCGCGTGGACCGCTGGAGAACCCTCGGATGAGGAAGAACTCGCGCAGCATGGCATGGGCCTCGTCGACGGTGATGACGGGGCGCGTCGTTGCGCACCAGGTCGAAGCAAGCTCATTGCCCTCGAACAGCCCGAAGCGCGTAAGGGTGTTCCCCACATCGATCGCGAGCGCAAACGCCGAGCGGGCGGGCGCCTTCCCCGATTGAGTCATGATGAGATGGCCCCTTTCCCTAAAAGCTGCGCGCAACGTCCATGCGCGGTCCGTTTTGCTTGAGTTCCCCGATTATAGCCGCTAGGCGTCCTTGTGGCGCACGACGTATGCGGGATCGATGCGGCGCAGGTCGTCGAAATCGTCGATCTCCAAAATATCGTCGGGGCTGCAGCGGCGCACATGCACGGAGTATTCCTCCGGTCGTCGCACGATCGCCACGTCGTCCCAGAAAATTTGCCGGGCATCGTCGCGCTCGAACACCTCGGGTATATCGTGCGCAAGCCGCGCCCCGTCCGCCGCGGTCCAATACGACAGGCCGACCATCTGCCAGCACGGAGCATCCTTGCCCTTCGCCAAGCACTCGATAACGCCCTCGCCGTCGGCGTCGAAATACCAGTCATCAGTTTTATCAACGGGAAAGCCCAGGTAATTCGACTGATACTGATATTTGCTCACCAGTGTCGGGTTCGTGAGGAACAAATCGCTCTCGAACACGTAGGCGCGCTCGAAATGCCCGCATGCAGCCACTGCCGACGAAATGTTGTTCGTCTGGTCGAACAACGGGTTGTCGATGAAGTGCAAGTTAGGATATTTGCTAAGAAGCTGGTCGAACTCCTCCGCCAGATACCCGCGCACGATGTAGATCTCGTCGATCCCGGCGGCCATGACCGCGTCGATCAGGCGGTCGATGATACGCACTCCATGGACGCGAGCAAGCGGTTTGGGGGTGTTCACCGTGACGGGAAGAAGCCTGCTGCCGAAGCCAGCGGCCAAAAGCACGGCCCGCTTCGCACGATACGGCTCGAGCGCCGCAAGACCGCGCGGGGTTACCGCGCCGTCCGCGAGCAGTCCGTCCTCGCAAAGACGGGCGGACACGGCATCGCGCGAGGCGTCGTCGATGGACTCGGGATGTACGGTGCCGCGCATCTTCGCCTCAGCCTGAGCGAGCACGACGAACTCCTCATACGAAAGCGCGCCGGCGCCCGTCGTCGGCATCCCGACCGCCTGTGCCATGGAAAGCGCAGCCTCCGCATAATCCTTCGCCGATCGGTACCAGACGTAGAACCACTCGCCCACCGGCGCGCCCTTGAGCTCGCGGTGCATGGCCCACACATACCAGTACCACCCGGCGATCGCCGTGCAGGCGATCAGGTGGAACACCTCGTCTGCGGTGGCCTCGCGCCCGAAGTACAGAGGGACGGCTTGCTTCGCGCGCTCAACGCTGTAGCCCGACCCCTGCGCAACGAAATTGCCGAAATCGCAGCCGTAGTCCCCCATCGCAGCATATTCCCAATCGATGAGGCACAGCCCGTCGCCATGCACGAGAATGTTCGGGCCGTAGAAGTCGTTATGGCAAAGAACTGGCGCCCCCGATCCTGCGCGAACGAGCGGAACAAGCCGCTCGATTTTCCTCTTGACCTCGAAGAAGTCTGCAGGGAACGACCAGTCCTCGGCCGCAAGCAGCAACTCGATCTTGCACGCCTCGTCGTAGAAGTCAAACGACCAGGGGGAATCCGCACCGCTCTCATGCAAACGCCGCACGAGGCTCAAAGCACGTCCCACGTGCTCGTCGTTGCCGTAGTCAAACGGCACGCAATCGGGAATATAGCGGGAAATCTTCCAACCGAGATTGGGGTCCTCGTAGACGAACGACGAGTCGAGCCCCAGGTCAGAGGCAATCTTGAGCGCATACGTCTCAGCTTGGCGGTTGATGATCTCGTCGGTGCCGGCGCCAGGATGTCGGTACACGAACGCCTCGCCGCGGCATTCGAAGTAGAAGGAGAGGTTCGTAAGCCCCTTCTTGATAGGCTTTACGTTCGAGATGTCGCCGCGCTGGCAGTTGAGCGTCGCGCAGATGTTGTCGAGCACGTTCGAGGCCACGTTCTCTATGAACAGCGGGTCGAAGTCCTGCAGCTGGTAGAGGGAATCGAACTCGCGGATCTCGCCCTTCTCGTAGGGGCGCATGTACATACGAAGCTCGTCGGCGTGCTCGAGGAAGATATCGTCCCAAAGCTTGCCGACTGTCTCGGTGAGATGGTACTCCTGAGAGAGGAATCGCATGAAATCGCAGGTGAAGTCACGCGTCCAGTACGCGTGCCCCATGATGACCCACGAGTGCGACCCGCCGACGACAGCACCCGTGATGCGCTTGTCGCGGCCCCTCGTCTGAAGGCAGTACTCGTCGGTTTCGCCCTCCTCGAAGACCGCTGCGTAATACGAGTCGTAGACGTAGCGCTCGAAGGGGTTGCTCGCGAAGTAATTGTCCGACGAGCAGATGTAAGTGTTGCCGATGATGTCACGCACCTGGAACAGCGTCGCATGGTTGTTGCGCGTCGCATAGTCGGTATTGACGACGATCTTCACACCGAAGAGGTCTTCCAAATAGAAGAACTCTTCCTTCTTAAACCCGACGACCACCGTGATGTCATCGATGCCCGCCTCCTTGAGCTGGCGGATTTGGCGCTCGATGAGGACCTCGCCGCGAACTTTGAGCACGCCTTTTGGACATTCGTAGGAAAGCGGCGCCATACGCGACGAGAGGCCCGCAGCCATGATAACGGCGTTGCGCACCTTATAAGGGGAAAGCTCGTCTTCGCCTTCTGCCGTAAGTGCCCCGCCCTCAACAAGGCCGCGATCGCCAAGCGACTTGACAACCGCGTTCACCGTGCCGAGCGACATGCCGCACTCCGAGGCAATCGCGCGCTGCGAGGCTGCAGGCGTCTTCTTCAAAGCGAGCATCACATCGAATTCCGAGCGGGAAAGCATAGGGGGTGTCCTTCCGAGTTATATGCGAAAAAGCACAAGGCAGCCTAGAGCCCCACGCCTCAATCGTGAATCTTGAACTCGAATCAGGATACGGGAAGTGTTCAGCTATATCAAGTAAAGGTAAGGATATGAACATGAATGCGTAAAAACAGAACCTAAGAGGAGAGAACGCGGAGCGGAAGCGGGAGAAACAGGGCGCAAAGACGCTAAAAGCCGCCCGAAGACGGCTTTCGCAGGCTAGATCATTAGGAGCCAAACACCAACTTACAAGCGCAGAGCCGATCCGACCCACAGGTGTGTTAGTTGAACTTGAACACCTTTTGCGCGAGGTGGTATCCGGAGATGCCAAGCGAACGGCCGAGCTCGCCGGGCAGATTCGTTCCCACATTGAGCGCGCTGCGGCGAACCGCACCATATGCACCCGGGTTGTTCTCCTTCAGATACTCCCAGATGGCATGGCGTTTCTCGTCCGCCTCAAGCGTTCCGATCATGCGGCAGAAGATAGAGCAGATGCACATCATCATGGACAGGTAATTCAACATGTAGCGGCGAAGCTTCGGCTCCACGACATCGTCGGGAAGCTGCACCGCGTCGATCATGAAGCGCGTGATGCGAAGCTGCTGGTCGATACGTCCCATCATGACGCTCTCGTTCACGCTTTGGTCCTCACGCCCGATGAAGTAACGGTACATATCAACATCGAGGTAGCGCATGGTGTCGACGAACGGCAGCGGCACGTACACGAAGATATTGTCCACGTAGAAGCAGTGCTCGGGAAGCTTCAGGCCGGTTTCGCGGAGCAGCTCGGTGCGATAGATGGCCGAATGCATGAGCAGGTACTGGCTCTGGCGAAAATGCTTCACGTCCTTCCAGCCGAACTCATCCTCGGTCGGAAACACGTTGAAGTATCCCATCACCGTGCGCGTGCCCTCGTGCACCTTCTCGTAGACGTAGTTGCCGATGACGAGATCGGTCGCATGATTGCGCTCGAGCTGCGAACGAAGATAGGCCATGACCTGGCGCATCGCGTTCTCATCGAGCCAGTCGTCGGAGTCGACGACCTTGAAGTACAACCCCTCGGCGGCAGTGAGGCCGGTGTTCACGGCAGCGCCGTGCCCCCCGTTTTCCTGATGGATGGCGCGGATGATGCCCGGGTGGGCCTCCTGCCAAGCATCAGCCTTCTGGGGGGTGTCGTCTTTGGTCGAGCCGTCGTCGACGATGATGATCTCGATGTCGTCGCCGCAGGCCAAAAGCGACTCGATGCATTTGTCCATGTAGGCGGCGGAGTTGTAGCACGGCACCGCGAACGAGATGGTCTTCATGAAAGCTACTCCTCAACCAGCTTGTCGGAAAGCTCGAGCGCGAGGCTGATGATCTTGTCCATATTGTAGTAGCGGTACTCGGCCAAACGTCCCAGCGGGTAGAAGTTCGAAAGCTTCGCGGTGAGAGCACGATAGCGCTCGTAGTGCGCGCGGTTCTCATCGGAGAGGATGGCGTAGTAGGGAGTCTGCGTATTGGGGTCCTCGTAAGCGCGCGAGTACTCTTTCATGATGGTGGTCTTGTCCGACTTTTGGCCGGTCAGATACTTGAACTCCGTGATGCGCGTGTAATCCTCGGTGACCGTGAAGTTCACGGTTCCGCACGGCAGCACATGCTCCTTATCGAAGGTCTCATACACGAAGTCAAGGCTGCGGTAAGGCAGGCGGCCGAAGCGCGCGAGGAAGAGCTCGTCGAGCGGGCCGGTGTAGACGATGGGGCCTTCGAACTTCTTTCCGTGGAGCTTGATCGCGGAAAGCGGGGCGTCCTCGGCTTCGCTTTCAAACTCGAGCTCGAACACGCTTTCCGCCTCGGTGTTCAAACACACCTGGATATTCTCGTGGTCGAGCATCTCCTCGAACAGCTTCGTGTAGCCGAAGACGGGCATGCCCTGGTAAGCGTCCTGGAAGTAGCGGTTATCGCGCGAGATGAAAACCGGCACGCGCGCCGTCACCGACGGGTCGACTTCCTCGGGCGTGAGCCCCCACTGCTTCTGCGTGTAGTACAAAAAGACGTTTTTGTACACGAAATCGGCGATCTCAGCGAGCTCGGGATCGTCCTGCTCGCGAAGCTCGTTAATGGTCACCTTGCGCTCATCGCCGAACGTGTCGATGAGCTTCTCGATGTAGTGTGCGGCCTTTTCCTCGCCAAACGCGATTTCCATCGAGTTCTTGTTGAAGGGCACGGGCATATAGGTTCCGTACCAATCGGCGAGCACGCGATGCTGATATCCCAAAAAGCCGGAGAAGCGGCGCGCGTAATCAAAGGCGCGCTTGTCGTTGGAGTGGAAGATGTGCGGGCCGTACTTGTGCACGAGGATGCCCGCCTCGTCTTTCTCATCGTACATGTTGCCGCCGATGTGAGGGCGCTTTTCGATGATGAGAACGCGCTTGCCCGCACGCTCCGCAAGTTCGCGAGCCACGACGCCACCGGCGAATCCGCTGCCGACGACAACCGCGTCGATGTCGTTCATGTTCACTTCGTTGAACTGTGTGTACTGCACGCCCATGTGAGCTTTGCCTTTCGTTCGCATGTGATGGTTTTAAGAGGGCCGGGGTAAGCGGGCCCGTTCGGACGGCGTGCGCGATGGAGAGCGCCCACTTCCGAATCGAGATTATTCTACCGATAACATCCTACCCTATACGCCATCACATACAAACGGAACAAAAAATGCCGTCTTACAAGGGTAGAATGCGCAGCATGTACCTGGAGAAAGGAATGCGCATGTCGTTTTTGGAAACCATGCTCGCGCGAGCGAAGGCCGACAAGCAGACGATCGTGCTGCCCGAGGGCAACGACCCCCGCACGCTCGAAGCGGCCGAGAAGCTCATCGCGCACGACGCCTGCAACGTGATCGTCCTTGGCCGCGAGGAGGAGCTGAAGGCGGGAGGCCGCGAGCTTCGCGGAGTCCGCATCATCAACCCCGAAACGTCGGATCTGCGTGAGAAGTTCGCAACTCGCCTCTATGAGCTGCGCAAACACAAGGGAATGACGCCCGAAGACGCGCTCGACAAGATTTCCGACGTCTTGTATTTCGGCGTCATGATGGTGAAGTGCGGAGAAGCGGACGGCATGGTGTCGGGCGCCTGCCACTCGACCGGCGACGTGCTGCGCCCCTGCCTGCAGATCTTGAAGACCGCCCCCGGCGTGAAGCTCGCGAGCTCGTTTTTCGTGATGGTGGTCCCCGATTGCGCATACGACCAAAACGGCACGTTCATCTTCAGCGACTGCGGCCTTGAGGTGCAGCCCGACGACGAGGCGCTCGCCCATATCGCGGTGAACTCCGCACGCTCGTGGAAATCCCTCATGGGAACCGAGCCCGCCGTCGCAATGCTCTCCCACTCCTCGAAGGGGTCGGCGCGAAACGACGATGCGAACAAGGTCGTGCGCGCGGTGGAAATTGCTCACGAGCTCGACCCGAGCCTCGAACTCGACGGGGAATTGCAGCTCGATGCCGCCATTGTGCCCTCCGTGGGTGAATCGAAGGCGCCCGGCTCGCGCGTCGCGGGGCACGCGAACGTGCTCATCTTCCCCGACCTTGATGCGGGCAACATCGGGTACAAACTCGTGCAGCGCCTCGCGAAGGCGGAAGCCTACGGCCCCATCACCCAGGGACTTGCCGCGCCCGTGAACGACCTCTCGCGCGGATGCACCGCCGATGACATCGTGGGCGTCGTCGCAATCACCTGCGTGCAGGCTCAGGCCATGAAGTAGGTTCAGGCGCAAGTTTTACCCGGCACTTATACCGGCAACGAATCGGGGGGCTCAAACGTGAGTCCCCCGATTGTTTTTTCAACCTCGCGCTAGCGCCCTTGCACTTTTAACCGACGCGCACGCGAAAAGAAATTGCCTGCAGAGCTAGATATCTCGGTCGATTTCGCTTTCCTCCACAATGCGGAAGGTGTCGAGCGCGATCATGTACTCCTCGTTGGTGGGGATAATTATGATCTTCACAGCCGAGTTGTCGGCGGAAATCTCGCGCTCGAAGCCGCGCTGGCGATTCTTCTCCTCGTCAAGGATGATGCCGAGCGGCTGCAGGCCGGCGAAGATCATGCGGCGCATCTTCTCGCAGTTCTCGCCGACGCCTGCGGTAAGCACGATGGCGTCGACGCCGCCCATGACGGCAATGTAGGCACCGATGTATTTCTTCACCGAGTTCGAGTACATGTCGTAGGCGAGCTGTGCACGCTCGTTGCCGCCCTCGGAGGCGTCGCGCACGCTGCGAAGGTCGTTGCTCACGCCCGAGATGCCAAGCAGACCCGACTTCTTGTTCATAACGTCGTTGACCTCGGAGGTGGTAAGATTCTCGTGCTCCATGAGGAACGGCACAATGGCCGGATCGATTGCACCGCAGCGCGTGCCCATCATAAGGCCGTCAAGAGGCGTCAAACCCATCGAGGTGTCCACGGCAACGCCGTGGTCGATGGCGCTCATGGAGCAGCCGTTGCCCAGATGGCAGGTGATGAGCTTCAAGTCCTCCAACGGCTCGTCGAGCACGACGGCTGCGCGCTCGGAGATGTAGCGGTGCGACGTGCCGTGGGCGCCATACTTGCGGATGGCGTACTTCTCGTAATACTCGTACGGAAGCGGGTACATGTAGGCCTTCGGCGGCAGCGTCTGGAAGAACGAGGTGTCGAACACGGCGACCATAGGAATATTCGGCATGTGCTTCTGGCAGGCGCGAATACCCATGAGCGCTGCCTTGTTGTGAAGCGGAGCGAGCTCGGCAAGCTCGTCGATCTTCTCGATGACGTCATCGTCGATGAGGACCGACTTGTCGAAGTACTTGCCGCCCTGGACGATGCGATGCCCGATCGCATCGATTTCGTCGAGGGATTTGATGGGGGCGTCGTCGCTGTTGATAAGCGAGTCCAGCACGAGCGCCATGGCTGCGTCATGGTCGGCCATCTGCGCATCGATGACCACTTCGTTCTCGTCGATTCCGTGCTTGTGGAAGGCGTTTGCCGAGCCCACGCGCTCGCAGATGCCCTTCGCAATGACAGCATGATTTTCGACGTGGACAAGTTGATACTTCAGAGAGGACGAGCCTGCATTGATGACCAGAACGTTCAACAGCCAACCTCCTACAACGTTACGTTTTGGTAAATTGTAGGCATGCGCCGCAAACAGCGGACGTGCGAGCCGTTCGAATTCGGCAAGCGGTTCCGCTGTTCATTCGAGACGAAAAGCGGACACGCAGGCTTCTTTTCGCATGGGACAGGAAGCCTGCGTTCCCGCAAAGCCGCTGATAGACAGTGGCGAGTCCAAGGTTTATCGGCAGAGAACCGTCGCTCGCGCCTAGGACAGCGTCGTGTCGCGGACCTCGTCGTCCGCCGGCTTCTCCAGCTCGCCCATAAGAACGTCAATGCGCTGCTGGGCGCCGTCGATACGCTTCTTAAGCGAGGCGATCAGCTTCACCCCGCGCTCATAGGCCGTGACGCTTTGCTCAAGCTCGAGCGAATTGCTCTCGAGCACACCCACGATTCGGTCGAGCTCCGCCATCGCCTCGCGGAAGGTGAGCTCCTCAATCGGCTTCTCTTCTACCATGGGGTTTCTCCTTTATCAATCGCTGTCGTTAGTCTACTTGGATGCGACATCTGTCGCGGGCGCTGCCACGTCCACCGTGCACGAAAGCGTGCCGTCCGACACCTGCACGGCAACTTTCGAGCCCGCAGGTGCCTGACCGACGCTCTTCACCACCGCTCCGTCGTCAGTACGAGCAATCGCGTAACCGCGGGCGATGACGGCAAGCGGAGAAAGGTCGTTCAAGCGCGAGGCAGCAAGACCAACCTCGTGAGCGAAGGGCGCGACCAGGCTTTTCCCTTGTGAAGCGAGACGGCCCGAAAGCGCCTCGAGACGCGCCTCGTCCCGAGACGCGATGCCTGCGCCCGCTGCGCGCATGCGGACGGTAAGCGAGGCGAGCTCCACGCGATTTCGCTCGGTGTTCGCAGGAAGCGCGCGGGCGAGGCGGGCGGCGAGCGCATCGACGGAATCGCGCTCGCGCGCTATGCGGGCAGGTTCGGTGCGTACAAGCCGCTCGGAGAGGAAATCGATAGTCTGCATGTCGGTGCCAAGCAGATAGGACGAGTCCTTGAAGACCGGGCGGGTGGCAACGCGGTCGACGGCCACGCGGGAGCGGTCGAGTCTTCGAATAAGACCGTCGTGGATTGCCCGCGCACGGGCGACGAGGTTCCCCGACAGCTCGGCAGACGAGGGCGACACCGCCTCGGCAGCGCCGGTCGGGGTCGAAGCGCGAACGTCGGCCACAAGGTCGGCAATGGTCGTGTCAGGCTCGTGGCCGATGCCTGTCACCACGGGGACGGGGCATGCTGCGATGGCGCGCGCAAGCCCCTCGTCGTTGAAGGGCATGAGGTCCTCATACGACCCGCCGCCGCGGACGAGCAGAACCGCCTCGGCACCCGCGCGCGACACGCAATCGATGCCGCGGACGAGCTCCTGCGGCGCACGCGCACCTTCGACAGGTACGCCCGCTACGAGAACCCTCGCAAGCGGCCAGCGACGGCGAAGCGTTCGCAAGACATCGTGCACTGCGTCTCCACGAGGCGAGGTAACAAGGCCTACAACCTGGATATTTGCAGGAACGGGACGCTTTCGCGCCTCGTCGGTGAGACCTTCAACGTAAAGCTTGCGCGCGAGGTTGGCGACCTGCATACGCAAGTTCCCCTCGCCCGCCAAGCTTACCGAGAACACGTCGAAGTTCATGCGACCCTTCGGCGCGTAGAGGGTGAACCGCCCCGTCAGCTCGACAAGCGCGCCGACATCGAGCTCGACTCCGCATGCCCGATAGCGATTGAGCCACATCATACAGGGAAGCGACGCCTTCTGATCCTTCACCGTGAAATAGACGGCCTTGTAACCCGCCTTGTTCGACACCTCGGATACCTCGCCGACAAGCTTCACGGTGACGTTCTCGAGCGCTCCTTTCGCAAGCGCCATGGCACCCGAGACGGTGAGGGGCTCGGGTTCTGCCTTACCTTCCCCGCCCGTAGACTCGACCGCATATGTTGACCCGAATTTCGCCTGTTCGGAAGCATATTTTCGAGAAGTTGCGTCCGTTTGGCCCTCCGCTGCCCGCGCTGCGCTGCGAGCACGCTTGAGGCTTTCCTCCCAGCGTTCCATGGCAGCTATTCTTCGCGCTGGCTTAAAAGCCACAGAAGCTGCAGCACGGAGATGAGTGCCGCGGCCACATAGGTCAAAGCGCAGGCGCGCAGCACGTTGAAGGCGCCCTTGCGCTCAGCGGAGACGACTCCGACACCTGACAGGTAGTCCATCGCGCGGTGCGAAGCGTTGAACTCGACGGGGAGCGTAACCAGCTGGAATACCAAGACGACCGCGTACATGGCAATCGCGAGCGCCTGAAGGCCTTCAAGCTGCAGAACGATTCCTATCACGAGCAGGAAAACCCAGGCGTTCGATGCAAGGTTCACCGCAGGGACGAGCGCGCCACGCACCGTCATGGGTGTATAGCCCTGCGCGAACTGGCACGCGTGGCCCGCTTCGTGACACGCCGTGGCAATCGCCGTGATGCTCGTGCCGTTGTAGGCTTCAGGGTCGAGCGTGATGGAATTGTTGCGCGGGTCGAAGTGGTCCTGTCCCGCGCCGCCTTGCCTGATCGCGACGTTGGTGATGCCGTGGTCGGAAAGCATGCGCTGCGCCATCTGGGCACCGGTCATGCCGAACGACGACCTCACGCGCGAGAACTTGGAGATTTGCCTGTTCACATACCACTGAGCCCCCAGGCCGATCACCATGGTGAGAATGATAAATGCGAGGTAGCTTCCACTCATAAACATAGATACAACTCACTCCTTCATGAAGGGGAGACGATGTCTTCTCGTTATTACGAACAATTGTACACTTTAGCGCATGCAAACCCGCGCCCAAACGCAGGGCGGTGCTTTACGCGAAACGTCCTCAATCGCCGCGCAAGGGCGACACCGGTAGCGAGAACTGTCCCCCTTTGGGCGCTCCTACATAACGCCGAAGCCGAGCGCCGAAAGCAGACCCCCTCTACCCCAGACGCTCGACGACGAGCTCGCCCTTGCTGAGGCTCAAAGCGATGCGGCCTTCGAGGAGGTCGACAAGTTCCTCCCCCACAAGCGTCCATCGCCACCCGCGCATCAGATCGCTGTCCTCAGAGTGGCCTCGCGCAAGCGCCGCCAAGTCGCTATGGCTCGCCAGCGTCTGCATGGCAACCCCGTTCTCCTTCGCGCGCAGGCGGACAAGTGCTGCCATGAGGTCGATCGAAGCGTCCACATTGCGCTCATTGCGCGACGGTTTCCCCAGATTGGGCCATTCGCTTTTCGGAAGCGACCGAGCCTTGTTCATGCGCTCGATCACCGCGCGGGCATCGCGCACGGGAAGTTTCTCCCGCACACCTCGAACCATGTAAAGATCGTCGATTGTGCGCGCGTCGCGACGGCAAGCCTCTACGATCTGCTCGTCGGAGACAAGCCACTTGCGGGGCATATCGCGTTTGCGGGCTTCCTCCTCGCGCCACGCCGCGAACTCGCGCGCCGCGCACAACTGCCTCTCGTCGAGTTGCGTCACTCGTTTCAGGCGACGATAGCGCAGGCGAGGATCCTCACTGTACTTCGCGGGGTTCATCATCTCCTCGAAGTCGGGGGCAAGCCACCCAAGGCGTCCCTTCGATTCGAGCTCGCTTCTCATCTTGCGGTATACGCGCGGAAGATAGATCACGTCGTCGGCCGCATAGTCAATCTGAGAATCGGAAAGCGGGCGCTGCGACCAATCAGTATAGGAGTCGGTTTTCTTGAGCGTGACACCGCAAACAGCATGCACGAGCGCCCCGTAGCCAATCTGCTGCGTATGGCCGAGAAGAGCCGCAGCCACCTGCGTGTCAAAAAGGGGACGCGGCATCGATCCCACCTCACGCAGGAGAATCTCTATGTCCTGCCCGCCCGCGTGAAAGAGCTTCACCGTGCGCTCGTCTTCTAGAAGCGGGGCGATTACGGAAAGGTCGTCCACCGAGAGCGGGTCGATGATGGCGACTTCGTCGTCGGTGGCCATCTGCAAAAGGCAGAGCTTCGGGTAGTAGGTTGTCTCGCGGAGGAACTCGGTATCGATGGCGAGCACCTCGGCGCCCGCGACGCGTTCGACGAACGCTTCGAGGCTCGCTTGGTCGGCTAGGTACAAAATGGTTTCCTTACTTATCTAGCACGCCTAATCGCGTGTTGCTTTACAATCCTCATAATAGCAATCGAAGGGGAATCTGTGAAACTACTCGTGCTGAACAACCTGGCGTCTGGTTACGGAGAAGGCGCGATTTACGATTTTGTGCGATCGTTCGCCGCCGACGGCGACGAGGTCTGCCTGCGCTCAACCGATGGGACGACAGAGCTCGAAAGCTTGATCACCGACGCTCGTGACTTTGACGCGGTCATCGCGAGCGGCGGGGACGGAACGGTCACGGCCACCGCGTATTCCCTTGCCGGCACAGGAATTCCTGTTATGCCCTTTCCCGCAGGCACCGCAAATCTTCTCGCGCTGAACCTTGCAGCGCCCAACGAGCCCCATGCGCTCGCGAAGATGCTGCGCGCCGGAATCACGCTCAATTTCGACATGGCCGAAATCGAATTTCGCGCCGATGACGGCGAATCCGCGAAGAAAGGCTTCGGCATCATGGCTGGTGCCGGGTACGACGCGACGATCATGAAGGGGGCACAGCCCTCGAAACGCCTGCTCGGCCCTATGGCGTACTTTTCCGCCGCGCTCGCAAACCCCCTGCCTCCCACCTCGAAGATCACGCTCACGCTCGACGGCGAGACCGTTGAGGAAGAGGGGTTGGGAATCCTGATCGTGAACTTCTCGAAGATTCAATTCGACATCTCCGTCACGAACAAGAACAGCCCGCGCGACGGACTGCTCGACATCGTGGTGCTGAAGGCCGAAAACGCGTTTGGGCTTTTACCGGCGCTGTTCGCCCGCGCCATCGACCACGAGGGCAATTTCAAGGACAGCCCCGAGACCATCGAGACGTTCCAGGCGAGGGAGGTTGTCGTCGAGGCCGACCCGCCGATGCAGATTCAATACGACGGCGAGGTCGCAAAGGCGACGACGCCCTTCGCAGCGCGTATCCTCCCCAGCGCCGCGCGCTTCGTCGTGTCCGAAGAATGCGTCGAGCTGTTCGGCGCCGAGGGCGACGCGAAACTTGCCCCCTGGACCGACAGGGAGGCTTAGGCGAGTCCCAAAGGGGTGGAGGCTGCTGTCGGCTGCCTACGCGAAACCTTCTGGCTGGTTGTCCGCTCGAACAGCCCTGCGAACGCGCAACCAGCTTCGAGCCGTCTAAAAAGCCGACGGGTCATCAAGGTACGCAGCTTTCTCGCATCGCATCGCCTTCAATCAGCCCGATTGCACCAACATAGGCCTCACGGTCCTCACGATAAAGAAAAAGCCCCTCCGAAGAGGGGCTTTGCTTTTCGATGGTGTCGGAGGCGGGATTTGAACCCGCACACCCGTTAAGTGGGCACTAGCACCTCAAGCTAGCGTGTCTGCCGTTCCACCACTCCGACGAATTTCTCCGCTGCGTCAGACGCAACGTTGCATATATTACCAGAACCAGCCGAGCGCGCAAGAGGGAATTTCAACTTTTTTAAAATCCCTTGGGCATAGCCCAACCGAGAACTTCCAGGGAAACGGGAAAGCCATGCATCCCCTGCCGCGGAGGGCACCGGTGGAGGCAAGCCTGCAAGTCGCGACGGCTTCGCCCCCATGGCACCGGCACCGCCATCCGCCTTGGCCGCAAGGACGCAGACTCTATCTGCCCTCCCCCTTGAAAGCATCGTCCGCTTCAACAGCCTTTACGTCTGCAGAAGCCTCTTCGCGCGCCGTCTTCTCCACCGTGCCGTCGTTCGCAGAGGTCGAGCCCGCGGCAACTTCCTGCTTCCACTTCGCGAAATTCGACGACCAGCGCATCTGAATGAGCTCGAGCGCAAAGGCGAACACCATGGCGAAGTACACCATGAGCTTCTCCATGTGCATGTCGAGAACCTCGATGCCCGAGTTAATGCCGAGCGAATCGAGCACGAGCAGAATGCCGATGACCGAGATAAAGCAGAGCGCGAGGATCTTCATTTCCGTGTGCTTATTGATGAAGTCGGAAATCGGGTCGATGAACACCATCATCATAACAACCGCGATCACAACCGCGAGAATCATGATGATGAGGTAATTCGCCAAGCCCACCGCCGTGATAACCGAGTCGATCGAGAAGACGACATCCATCACCATGATGGTACCGATAGCCTGACCAAGCCCAATCTGATGCTTCGCCTTGTGCTCCTCGGAATGCGACGCCTTCTCCTCAGTGAGCGCGAGCACGTCGCGCATCTCGTCGATGCCCTTGTAGATGAGGTACGCACCGCCAAGCAGCAACACGATGTCGCGCACGGAGAAGCCATGGGCGAAGAACCCGAGGTCAATCGTGAACAGCGGTGCAACCATATGTACGAGATAGCTCGCGAAGCAGAGGAAGATGCAGCGGGAAAGCATCGCGCCGGCAAGGCCGAGCTTGCGGCCGATATGCTGCTTCTCCTCCGGCAGGCGATTCGAAGTGATCGAGATGAACACGATGTTGTCCACGCCAAGCACAATCTCCAAAAAAATGAGCGTCACTAAGCTGATCCACGCTTCGGGACTTGCAAAGATGGAAAGGTCCACTGTCGTTGTCTCCTTTTCGGTTACGGCCTTCTCGTCAAAATGCTCGGGGGTATAAAAAAAGACTCATGGCGCACCGAGGTAATCGATGCGCCATGAGTCTCGCTATTTCAGACACGCCAGATCCGCCTTACGACGAACCACGATGTTGAACGTGCCGCGCGTATGTCGCGCCAGCTACTCCCCCACGGGCAGTGGGTATCCTACCATGGAGCTATGAACGGGCAATGCTATAATCGGCGAAATGCACAAACCATCCAGGAGCAAAGCATGACAATCGATAAGTTCGAAGATGCGCCCTATCGCAACCACGAGCCCGAGTTCACCGACATCGAAGGTTCCGTGAAGTATATCGACGGCTCGAGCCTTGCGCGACCGTTCGAGCTCCCCCGCAAGTCGTACGCACTAGCGGGGGTCTTCATCATTGTTGCAGCCCTCATCGGCGCCTTCATGCTCGCGAAGTACTTCGACGGCGTCTACGGCGCACCTGCTCGAGCGGAGCAGACGGTCGCAGACAACCTCGCGCGCGACGTGAGTTACGACATCCCCAACCTTACGACGTTTATGGAAAGCAGCGACGACGCGATCAAGCAAACGCTCGTCGATGCCGGGTACACCACCTACGAGACGACCAAAGAAGGCGAGTACCCCGACGGCGGCTTCGACATCGTGAAGCTTCCGAGCGACGTCTCCCTCGCAGAGGCCGGCGTGATGTACGCAAGCGGCATATCGAGCCTTTCGGCAACGGATGCCTCGCGCCTTCTGAAGGGCTCGTGGACGCTTTCGGTTAACCGTTCGGGCACGACTGACATGAGACTGAAGTTCGCCGACTTCTCGTCGGGCGGCGTAGATGCGGCTATCCAGGATGCTATGGCGGCTTCGGGGCTCGCTGAGGCGCCAATCGCCGACTCGGGCACCGATAATGCGGGGAACACCTATCGCTCTGGCACGATCGAGGCGAACGGCGCGACGTACAACTGGCGAGTTTCCGCGATTCCGCTGTCGAGTGTCTACAAGATCAAGGGACTCCCCGACACCGCAATCTATGTTGGCGTGCGCATGACGAAGTAAGCGGCGGATAGCTGTCCTGGGAGCCCTGCAACGCACGACGCTTTAAGACGAGGTGCGGCTTGCAACCTGGGCAGATTTCCCACCGATTTCCCAGCCACCCAAACTTTTTCAAAAAAGTTGAGATTAGGGGTTGGCAAAGATTCTCGTTCTGGTAAACTATCGTCTTGTTGACGCGCCAAGCAGAAGCACGGAGCGGAAACAAATCATGGGCGGTTAGCTCAGGGGGAGAGCACTACCTTGACACGGTAGGGGTCACAAGT